>Ga0228711_1000552_pt1 | contig 47096 bp, 20 predicted proteins | sample MedpolnodulmetaG_2_FD_177996 | JGI IMG/M metagenome (GOLD analysis project Ga0228711, IMG submission 177996) | Root nodule microbial communities from Medicago polymorpha collected in Santa Monica, California, United States - brown nodules | ecosystem: Host-associated > Plants > Roots > Nodule...
CATCTCATTTGCTTTCTTAAACAATAATATAAGGGTATTTATTTGCCACCCTTTTTTATACACAATATACTAACTAACCAAACAATTGAGTTTATGTATTTAATGAACTTCATCAAATAATAAACTATTTAAGAGAATCTGATATAAAATAATTTTTAACTAAACTTTATTTATCTTTCGACCAAACATTAAATAATCACAACATATTTTCCTTGAGAATCCAAAGGCTATGAAAAAAAAGGAAACTAACTTATTGACTTTATTAAACACAACCTTAAACTAAATGACATTTAATTTGACCAATTTAGATTATTCTTATTTTATCTTCATATTGCGTCAAAAAATATCTGAGGTTCATATTGCTTCAAAATTAATCCAAATCACACAATCATCACATCATAAGAGTAAACATTAATTGCCTGAAAAAGAGTTCTCGAACATTTTTTTTTCTCTAAAAAAATGTGTAGGAACATTATTACCGTATTTATTTTGGAGATAAGGTGGAGAAAGTAAAGCAAGAAAAGATATAAAGTTGTTAAAAAGACTAAAAAGGATAATTAAAGAGGGTAAAAAGGTAAAAATAAATAAAACGTGGGGACACAAGTTAACACGAAACTACAAAAGCATCACCCTTCATCAAACAGAACAACGTGTCTTAGAAACATGTTCTAGGGACATACACGTCATTTCCTGAATCCATTGAAGCTTCTTCTTCTTCAGTCTCACACTGCAACAACAAAGAACTTTCCGCTTTGCTTCAATGGGGACTCGAATCCCTTCACATCAGTTAAGTTCTGGACTTTATGTCTCGGGTCGACCCGAACAACCCAAAGAAAGACAACCACCGACAATGGCTTCTCGTTCTGTACCATACACCGGCGGTGACCCGAAGAAATCCGGCGAGCTTGGTAAAATGCTAGATATTCCCGTTCTGGATCCGAAATCGCATCCATCTTCTTCTTCTTCTCAGCTCAGCACTGGGCCAGGGCCAGCGAGATCCAGACCAAATTCGGGTCAGGTGGGAAAAAATATTACTGGGTCGGGTACGTTGTCAAGGAAATCAACCGGGTCTGGACCAATAGCGTTACAGCCGACTGGTTTGATAACTTCCGGACCGGTGGGATCCGGTCCAGTTGGGGCGAGTAGACGGTCAGGGCAGTTGGAGCAAAGTGGGTCGATGGGAAAAGCGGTTTATGGGTCGGCAGTGACGAGTTTGGGTGAAGAAGTGAAAGTTGGGTTTAGGGTTTCTAGGTCGGTGGTTTGGGTTTTTATGGCGGTGGTTGCAATGTGTTTGCTTGTTGGAGTGTTTTTGATGGTGGCTGTTAAGAAAAGTGTGATTTTGTTTGCACTTGGTGGTGTTATTGTTCCTGTTTTGGTTTTGATTATTTGGAATTGTGTTTGGGGAAGAAAAGGGCTTTTAGGGTTTGTGAAAAGGTATCCTGATGCTGAACTTAGAGGTGCCATTGATGGACAGTATGTTAAGGTTACTGGGGTAATGTTCTTTCTTAATTCTTTCTCCTTTGCATAGTAATAATCTTCGTAGCACCGACACTTATGATAGAAGACATGTTTGTGTGGTGTTAGTTGGTGTCTGACACCACATGAGCCACATGTGATTGCTATCAATTAATTTATTTTTTTAATATTATTTTTTCAATTTTTTATCCGTGTTGATTTGTCTGTGTCGTAAATGGTGTCCGTGTAAGTGTTTCGTAGATAATAAATTAATAATCATCATCATTTATTAATTATTAATATGCTTATTGATGGTATCTCATTTTTATGATTATTTAATGTTGTTGTTTTTAGTTGACATTGTTTAATGTTATTTGTGGTCACACTTTCTTTTTTGAGCTATTTGTTTTTATTTTAATGAGAGGAGTGTGAAGAGGTTGGTTTGTTTTTTATATTGAATAATGTATTGATTAATAATTTATTGTTAGGTATGGGTTTGAAACTTATATATGACGAATGGATTTGTCATGGTGTTTGATTGCAACTACTTCTTTTGTAGTTGACCTATATATTGATGGTTCTCAGTAGGGGTCGCTGGGGTGTCCAATATCAGTATTTAAGCTTAGTGAATTTTGATTTTGTTCAAAAAACATAGCCAGCAAATGATGTTTGTAGATGTATAGATATATCTATATATCTATTATTGGTGTTACAAAATGAACAACAGGGGTAAAAGAATGATTTGAAAGGTTGGAGTTTACTTGCATTTTGGGTAATGTTTTGCTTATGCCAAAAACAGTGGTAATTATGGTGACCACTTGAGTTAGGCGTGTAGATGGTTTTAAGGGATTATAATAATGATGTTTGATGTGTATTTATGAGGTCAACTAACTAAGTAATGATCAGATATTTGCTTCTCTAAGAATGTCAGAATTTGGAAGCTTTTTTGCTTTTGTTACTAAAAATGCTTGCTATGTAATCATTTTTTTACAAAAGTGAATATTCACATTGGCTTCTTGGGTTCTGCCACTTTTTGATATTTGGGGAAATGATACTACTACATAATTGCATAATATTTAAGAAATCATTTTTTAATCTATGTTCACACCTAATACTTTCCTGTGGCTGTTAAGCAGCAGACTGCAGGGAAAAATACTGTGCTAAACATTATGGATATATCATACTAGTAAGGTTGTTACATATTTAGTTGGTTTTAACTATGAAGCACATACAAGAATACCGAACATGACAAATGTAATAATTTGAGAAACTTAATTGAATGTAATCAGTCACATGTTTGTTGTTTTGTTGGACACTGGACATGTCGTGTCGGTGCTTCAGAGGTTTCTATCATACTTCTTAAATAGGATGATCTGACATACTCTTAATTCTTACTTCATTTCTTTACATTAACACTACAATGTACTAAAATGAGATTGTTCTGTTTGGGTTGATGATAATGGCCTATACTGAATTTTATGCGTGTTTGTCCTATGAAACATAGGCTTGTTTTCCTTACATTTTGTTCTTCACTAAAAACATTCAAGTTTTTAGTCTTATTTTTTTTTTCTTACATCATGAGACCGGAGGGAGTAGTTTTGGGGTGATTTAAGTGAAAAATATGAATTTTCGTAACCTGGGCTAGTTTGGAAGATCTTGGCACAATTCTGATATATATATTTATACTTATCCTGTTTCTTCCTGTAGGTTGTAACTTGTGGCAGTATTCCTTTGGAGTCATCTTACCAAAGAATACCTAGATGTGTATATGTCTCCACAGAATTATATGAATATAAAGGGTGGGGTGGAAAGTCAGCACATCCTAAGCATCGCTGCCTCACTTGGGGTTCTAGATACTCTGAGGTTAGTTTGTTTGGTTGCTTTATTGATGCTTTATGTGTACTATCATGCTCAAATTTGACGAGTCTGACATCACTAACATATAGTCGTTTGTTGACTCAAATGGCATCTAAAATATAGCAGTGTTGCCAAATATCGGCATGGCGGCGCCACAGCGGGTTTTTGACTTTCTGCCATAGCCAGTTTTGTGAAGGATGGCAGCGCCATACTCGGATATGGCGGAGACATGTTGGCTAGTTTGGCGGGTTTTTGGCTCTCCGCAATCAACAACACTGAAATATAGACTGACTAGATGCTTAAGGAATAATAAATAAATTTTGGGCTGGTATTGTTAAGCACCTTAAAATTAAGGACACCTTAGATCTTGGGTCAGTGTCTGATTCCCTGACAAATGTGTGTCGACTAGTACTGGCAGGCTTGCGGGTTGTTTTTCTATTCTTTAGCTTGGGGAGGTGTGTCAGTTGGGTTTAAGGTTGCATTGTTTATATTTATAGCTCTAAATATAGTCTATTGATAATGATGATATACAATGACACCACTGTATGTTCACTATATAGATAGAAGATGGTTCTACATGTCTATATTTAGTTAAATTTCGCAACACCAAAGTCAAATGAAACTGAAATGGTTGATTCCATGAAATAGGGTCAGCAAAAATACTACTGCAGATGCTCACTTAAAAGCAAACTAGCCTATTTCAACAAATCCTAAAGAGCCCATTCATCAATGTCTTTCGGTGAGACTCACTAGTGCAACCTAGTGGCAGACACACCAAGCCACCTAAGAAGTGAAAGCCAAAAATGTGAAGACTAATTAAACTAATTAAAAAGCATATCTTTGAGTGGATCATATTGTCAGGACAAAGACCTAAAACACTAGATTATCGTTATACTTGTGGTTATCTGTATCTTATGCTATATGCAATTTGTATTTTGAATTTTTGATTATCCATACAAAACTGAACCCAATCAATATGAATTATGAATTTTTAGTGTGTATCTATTTTTGACGTGAATTTTTAGTGTGTATCTATTTTTGACGTGAATCTCATCTTGAATCCAGATTCATTCTGATGAATCTCAGTTCATTCTAATGAATCACTACCTAAACATAATGTAGTCAGCTTTTTTTGTGAACTTCGTATAGCTAGCCACTTATCTTGTCATTTGATTTGTGACTTAAAATTATTGAGGTTTATATAATATATCAGCTTATAATTTTGCTACGTCATTTGTTTTACTTTAAAATGTCTTGTTTTTATTGGTAATGTATCTTATGATTCATAATGATATTCATTTCACGATTCGGAGAATTGGTCTTTCCATTCATGATTTGAATCTCTAATTGATAATCTTGGGTATGCCTACCACACAAGAAAATACCTTTGCCAAATATCTTTGAACTGTGCATTTAAAGACTGTACATTTTCATGGTTGTTTAGAGTCATAAACTTTAATACAAGCAGCAGACTTACGCCATATAATGATCACAATTTTATAATTTTCTATGAACAGAAATATGTAGCAGACTTCTACATATCGGACTTCCAGACTGGGTTAAGAGCATTAGTGAAAGCAGGCTATGGTAACAAAGTTGCTCCTTTTGTGAAACCCACTACTGTCGTTGGTGTAACAAAGGAGAACAGAGAGTTATCTCCAAACTTCCTAGGCTGGCTTGCAGATCGCAAACTCTCAACTGATGACCGGATAATGCGCCTCAAGGAAGGGTATGGTTTGCATTATTCTGTGGATTTCTTTCTGTGTTAATTTGATAGGAACCGAAAATCTCAGAATATCCTGTGGTCTGCATTATTCTTTGGATTTCTGTTTGAGTTAATTTGATAGGAACTGAAAATATCCGAATATTCATTCATTGCTTCCTCCCTCATATAACTACTATGCCTTGTTCTCATGGAATAGACATATTTTCAATGCTTGACAAAATTACATTCCCTCATATTTTAATTATCATTTCATTTCTTAAGAGGGAAATAAAATGTGGTTGTTCATTTTAATGTCAATAAAGTTTTTTTTTTTTTGCTGTGCCAAACAACTATAAATGAATATTCTTTCTCTATGCAACTTCTAATGTCACCTGTGGCTGATGATTAGCACTATTATCGTTTTTTTTATTCTTACTATCAGCATCAAAACTTAGCCTGTATTGACATAAAATTGAGGGAGAAATTTTGTACTTTAGAAGTTCATTCACATCAAAATGATACAGTATGTAGTGCACATAGGGAGAGTGTAATTTAAAGTTTTCATCCTGATCGGATATATATATTTTTTGTTATAGTTTCCCTTTTATTTGTTTTTTGGTACAGGCACATCAAAGAAGGCAGCACAGTAAGTGTTATGGGAGTAGTCCGTCGACACGAGAACGTGCTCATGATTGTTCCTCCAACAGAACCTGTCTCAACAGGTTGTCAGTGGATGCGCTGCCTTTTACCGACCGGCGTCGAAGGTCTTATCATAACATGTGAGGAGAACCAAAATGCCGATGTCATTGCCGTTTAGTATAATCTTTCCTTGATTTCTGCTCCTCGGAAATAGATGTCACAACACTGAAATGGCACAAACCGATGGAGAACTCGTATGCTACGGAATAAGTATTATTTCCTTTCCACACGCATGTTTTTGGAAGATGCAAAGCAGATTACTAATATTTTCCTAATAATCAGAATACCACTTGATTGATATGATGTGAGGATTCATCAAGGCCAAACTGAAAGCAGTTTGAGAATATGATATCTATGTATCCACGAAGCTGAGCATTTTTATTTTTCTACTTATTTTATGTACATAGGTAGAGGTGCCCAAAGGGGTTTAAAGTAATTATTTTCTCATGTTTGAGCTTATTTTTAGAAGGAATTTATAGCTATTGACAAATATTAATTGTCAAGGCTTGGTTAAGTTTTATTCTTAAGTTGATATTATTGTATTATGCCAGTATTAGTAGTTGTAAAAATTGAAAACCATCAATGTTAGCACGATAATATTGTATAAATGTTGAATTAAATTAAGTTTTTACTTGTGTTTCTGCTTTCCACGTGCAGTTAATGAGCATTCATGTGTTGGCTACAGTTTATATTTTAATACACAAATTAATAGGTTCTTTTAGGTTAGCTATATGTTGTGTATAATCAACGATTTTCACCGACAGTGGTAAAATGATGTCTTGAGCATTTGCATATCCGTGACCTTTGAAACAAATATACACACCTCCCTGGTTCCAAACAGGCTACTTCTCAACAATTTCTTTCAAATTCATTAAAATTTCATGTATTCATTCTTGAATACCTACAATGGTAGAATAATATTCATGTGGTATTTTCTCAGATTTTGAGAAGTTCAATGATTTAATATGGATATTTTCTATTCTTGAAGGTTCAATGATTTGATTCTTTGAAATCTCCAAATAATTTGGAGATCTCCTGGGAAATACTGAAGATATTTTTAGATCATAATTTAGTTTTGGAAGGATCAAATCCCTACTTTGGTAAGTACACATTTTGGTTAGGGATTCACAAAAAATAACTTAACAATGGATACCGTAAAAATGTGTATTATGTACATGAGCAGGTACGAGTAATTACCAGCAAAAGTGAGTGGGATATGGATACATTAGTACATTCGTCGATAGTGTAAACTTTTTACACTCAGTGTATTACAATTTTATGTGTCCTTGATCATGGTATCCTTTTTGTAAAACACTATCTTATGTGGCTCTTGCTAAATGACATTCCGTCTTTCATTTTGTTCAAGTACTTGCCCTTTCTAACAGAAAAAAAATTATTATGGGGTTCAAACAAGAGGAAAGAAAGATTTCATTAGGAGTTTGGAAGAGGATGGTCACTAAATTACAACGAGTCTTTGGATCAAACAGAAATAAAAAGAAACATCGAGATTTTTTTTGGAAGCAGTAGAGTTAAAACATGTAGTATCCCCGTGAGCTCAGCTCAGTTGGCAGAGATATTGCTTATTATATACAGGGCTGGGGTTCAAACTTCGGACACCCCACTTCTCCACAATTAAATTGTGTGAGCTCTGACCGCAGGCTACTTGACAAAAAAAGTTAAAACATGGAGTAAAATGAGAAATATTACATATTTATGATTGCGTGAGTATATTTAGTGTATGGAAAGTAAAATGAGAAATATTACATATGTTTAAATCATACAATAATGTTATTTTGATTTCTTTTATCTTTTATTGTAAAACATTGTGAAAATAGCTATGAAGCATAGACATCTATAGGGTTAGGCGTGTCGTGGTGTCCAACACGCGTCGATGTCCGACACTTCTATGACAACCGTACGACACGTGTCGGACAAGTGTCCTAATTACGTTGTTTTCTTCTTTACTTCGATACTCCTTAGATCGGTGTCCGACACCTATATAACATTTATATGGGGCGTGTCGGACAACTCAAACAAATGTCTGAATTTTTTTCTCTACTTCCACACTTAATAGATTGAAGAGTTAAAGATATATGAAAAATGTTGATCAACGAGGAGTTATAGACATTAATGTTGCTTACAATTGTATGTTGTTATATAACTTTTTTTAATGAAATAAATTGTTCAGGTTGCATATGCATGTATTTTAATTCTCAATTTAGATCTTTTATAAATAAATTAATATATAGGTAGCGGTGTCGATGTCCTATGTTTTTTAGATTAGCGGTATCGACGTGTCAGTGTCGTATCATGTGTCCGTGTCGGAGTCCGTGCTTCATAGGAAAATAGTAATGGGAAGGGGTATCTTCCTTTCTCAAGGTTATCTAGAAAAGAAAAGAAAAGAAAAAAACTAAAACGAATATGAATATTAATCGATGGAAATGAAACCATCTACAATTCTTTAATGACTAATTCAAATATCAAAGTCTCACATTTATTAAACATATATGATATGATGGCTGATAACATGTTTAAACATTTTCCATATCAATCATATGGATTTCTGAATTTCTTTAAAAGCTCTGGGATTTCATATCCTAGCATGTCATCTATGGTTTGAATCATCTTTGGCTTTAGTTTCTCAAATTTGTCAATGCTATAACCACTCAAAACTTCTCTGAAGTGCTCAACACTGGGAAAATCACCAGGTGGTAGATGATACTCCCTTTTAACCTGTTTTGTAAAACATGACAGGCAAAAAGTAATTTAGAAAAACATAAATGAAAAGTTACAGGTAGATGATACTCCATGTAAAACGTAAATGAAAAATAATTGAGAAATTAAGGAACCAAAGTAAGCAAAAAAGTGAAGGTGGAGGAGAAACCTTTGCAAATTCATTGTCGAGATTGTCAATGAGTTTTTGTTGAGCCTTGGCTTTGCCCATCATTGTTGGCATCTCCCTCTTAAGATGGCTAATTATGTATGCATGAATTTTGACAGACCTAGCACGCTTCACAAATTCATTTATCTGCAGCAGTTCATGATATGTCATCATCTATGTACAATTCAATCAATTTGCGCCAACAATTAACCTAAATAATATGAAATTAGCAAACTTACCCGACGATCACAAGCCTTCTTTGGAATATCCAGCAAATCTGCCAACAGATCGTTCTGTTCCTTCTCAAAGAGATTTTTCCCTAGTGGATCAGCAAATCCTTCATTTGTAGGCTTATCATTAAATGATCTGTGAAAGTAAAAAAAACTATAAACTGAGAGCAAAATAATATCAAATTAACTGGATAAACAATCCATTAATATGAAGTGAATTGATGTGAATCTCATCAAAAGATTCAGAAATAAAATGTTTACAACACTATACTATAAATAAGCAAAATCCAACTATTACAGTGTTGTCATTCTTTGGATTTTCAAATCACAAGATGGTAAAATGATGGTTAAGTACTCATGAGTTGTGAGCATAGTAAAGTAGATCAATTTACATATTAGAAAAGATAGCAAACCTACCCAATGTATACACGCGCAACTTCAGGAGTATTCAAAACTTTTCCTAACGACCACATCAATGCTCCATAGACTCTCATAAGCTGCAATGTTACAATTTGACATGAAATAAAGAAAAAAATTAGCACACCATTATATAAATTATGAGTAAAAAAAAGAGTTCAATCTTGTTTAAGTGTCATACTTGTTGAGTATCAACTTGGTCTGACTTATTCAAAACCACACGTATCTTGTCCTCGTTGCCACGTAAAGATGAAATTACACGTTTGAATTCATCACTGATGTCAAGTTTATGTGGATCAAATAGGAGAAGAATGACATCACATTTGGCAGCAAACCAAGATACAACACCAGTGAAATCATAGCTTCTTTGTGTCCTTTGTTTCTCTCCAGATAGGACACCAGGAGTGTCCACAATTGTTATTTCATCCAACAGCTAAAAGACACAAGTATTTCAATTTTAAATACACATATTGACTGTCATTTGACTTGGAATATATAAATAAATAAAACTCACTGGATGTGGCATTTGAGAGCATTCAAACTTTGATAGAAATGAACCTCCAAAAGTTGTCAGGCCATTGAAAGGCATATCAGCATTAACAGCTATAGTGTTTCCCGGAATACTCCTCTCATCAGGACCAGACTATAAATTGAAAGATAAATGAGTTTTGAGGCAAGCTCCAACAACATAACTAGAGCACATAACAACACAAACTATAGAAGATAAGTATGCTAACAATAACACTATGATCTTTATCCCACACCATGTTTTTCTGAATGTAATCTATTGATTTCCACAGACAATATAAGAACAAAAAGATTTTCATACCATGACAACAACAAATCTATCTGTTGTAGGCTCTGGTCCAATGTGTGCTCCTGAGTTACAAGAGAACATATAGGATCAGTATAGTAATAACCCAATTATGTCCCACAATCATCAATTTTGTAAATGAAGGATATGCAATGATGTAGCTGCTTAATCAATAACAATTCAACCAACCTGGATAATCACATTTTAGCAAGTGTTTTATAAATGTTGTTTTTCCCGTAGAGTATTGACCAAGAAGCATGACCATGGGTTTAGCATCAAAGTCGCTGTTGGTCTGAAAGGGAGAAATCAATACATTCTAACAGTTAACATTATCATATTTACATGGATAAAAAGTGTTAAATAGAGCATGTACTATGCTCACACATGCAATTGACGAAATTTGGTATGTTTTAATTATAAAATAGGTGCAAATGACACTTACCAGCAATGGAGATACAAAATCATTATATCTATAAGCAACTTCCAAGGGCTTTAGTCTCTCAGTATACAATCTTTTCAAGCCATCAACTATTGATGTAACTGCACTTGGAGGCAACTAAGAAAAAGCAAACTATTATGTTAGAATATATGCAACAACAAATTAATATTAAGAATATATGAGTATGAAATATATCTTGATATTTGATTGCAATTAAAATCAATCACAATAACACCTAAATTGTTTTTAAGTAGGATCGCCATGTGGACATGTTTTCAAATAATGGTTTGCGCAAGAGATTCAACTCATCAATGTAACAATGAATGGAAGGGCAAAATATGAAATACTACCTTCTAATAGAAAATAGTACAGAACTAAACATTTACCAACCACATTCACACCAAAAAAAATCAATTAGAACATATATTTGCCAAGGAAAAATAAGGTGATTGTGGTTAACTTTTCCCTTATTTCAAAGCTAAACACTCTATTATTGCCAGTGTAAAAGTGGGCAGTAATCTTACCCTCTTCATCCAGAAGAACAACAAAGAGGAAAGTGAATTTATGTATTCATTGAGTGTGAACTATTAAAAGTGGTTTACTTTATCTTCAGCTCATTTTGGTAATTATTATAGCTAGCATACTCTTTATATGCTTCAAGGATATCTCAATTACAGAAGGAGCTCTAAATAAAACGAAAATAAGTCGTTTAAAAATTAATGTATAGCCAGCACAAACAACTTGTTAAACAAAATGGAAATAAAATCACCTTAAAGCCACAAAAAGCCTGCAACTCAAAATCATAAATTTCATCAAAATCAAGTAAGAGACTATATCTGAGAACAGAAAAGAGACTCACTTTCTTTGAAGATTTTGAAGTGAACCATGAGTTAGGTAGAAATGGTTGAGGCTTGGAAGTCACTACATGTTATCAATAAAATAATCAAATCAAATTTTTGCTAAAGAATACAATATCATGAATAATTATAATAAGAATAAGTTAAATATCTAACCATTCACTTCGGATGGGGTAGTGATTGTCAATTTCTTAGTTTGCTGGAAAAAATAAGGAAAAAGACAGTAAGAGACAAAATCAATAGAATTAATACAAACTAAATCTTAGTAATTCAGCACAACGTGGGATAGAAATAGAAAAGCACTGCTTACTGCTACTAAAGTATCTAATCCTTCAATCACAGGTGGTTTAACATTCTCCTTATCCACTGCAATCAATAAAAATGAAATAGTAAGTTTCAAAAAAAAAAATGAAATAGTGAGTTTCATTGAAACAAGAAAAATCATATAATATATTAGTGACGGAACTTTTAACCTTAATAAAATCCTTAGTTCCTTAGCGGATTTAAAATCAAAGTTAAGCATTAACAGTAGAAATTCTTAAATAGTTTCAAGCATTTATATCTATTTCTATTTTTAGACTCCAAACACTTGAATTGTTAAAATCAAGCATTCTAATAATAAATTTCCATTTGATACTATGAATCAGAAATCATTCTACAAGCGGCCAATTAATATAAAGCATTAAGAACATCAACAAAAAAACAACTCAAATAAATCCATTCAAATAACTACAGATTGAATAATGAGAAGCCCTGAAACATGGACATTTCTGATCGAAAATGTGGTACCCACGGTGTATGTCAATGAACAACACAATACTGACAAATCTAATTACATTCTAAACTCAATTAACAAATACAAATTGAAATTAGAGAATCACTCTTCGCGATGAAATCACACTTACTTTGAATTTTTAGAATATCAGAATTAAGTTCATATCCTGCTTGTGCAAGTGAAACCAACTGTTGACAACAAATCAAATCCAATCAAAATTCAGTTTCTCAAAACAGAATCATAATTAAAAAAAATCCATAAACATAAATTGAAAACGTATAGAACTAGAACCTGCATAGCAGTAACGAACTCTGAAAAACCTAAAAATCCTTGACGTTTGTTATCAGCAAGAGCCCAAAGCTGCTTGAGTTGAGAACGAGACAAGTTCGAGAGTGCGAAGAATTTTGTAGCTTCATTTCCACTTATGCGTCCATCTCCATCTACAATCAAAAACACCGAATCAAATGAAACAAATCGTTTTTCTGAATTAGAAATTGAAATGTATCAATGAAACAAATCATTACCTGAATCTGCTAGATTGAACCATTGTTGATAAGTAGCAGTTTCTTCTTTGGAACGAAGTTCCGTCTTCATCTTCAAAAACGCTCTCAACGAGTTTGTTACAGAGTTTGAAAATTCAAATGGAAGAAGAGAATTGATTTTCGATTTTAACAAGGGAAAGTGACTGTTCTTCTTGATTTTGACACGTGGGTTGTATTCTGATGAACGGTTTTGATTTAATTCTGTTTTGGAGTGGGACCCTTTGTTAGGTGATGAATGATTTGGGGTTGGTTTGGATTAATGTAAATCCGTTAGATGGTTTATTCAGTGGAGGTTTATGTGGACGTGTCTACACTGGATTTATTCTTATCGGGTTTACTCATTTTGAATTTCTGTATTTAGGCGCCACTGGATTGGGTCCATCTAGACCGTTACACAGGAAAACGTTCCTATCATTGACTCGCTATCTGTCTTTCACGCATGAACCATGTCATCCAAAATTATCAAAACTTAGACCATCCACGGTGGCGTCTTTCCCCTGTTTAGCATCATGTTAAGTAGGCATTCCATTGTGACATTAATGAATTTGGTGTTTATAAAGATGGATGCTTATATAGATTATTGTTAAAAGTTAATGATATAGAGTTATTGTTGGGACCCAATTTATAATTATTTTGAGGTGATGGGTTGGAGAGATTGAGTGTTTATTCAGTATTAATTATAAAACAAATTACGTGTATAGTCCGGACCCGTTTAAGCATCCCAAATGAGGTGCTGCATTGTGGATGGTCTTAAATTAAGAGTGATGACATGTGAGTTTAATTGTGGTACAGTGACCCCGTACAAAGTCATATTACACTATCATCCAACAGTATTGTGCAACATCATTTACTTTTAAAATGTGTTATTTAAATTATAGAAAAAGGAAATAACTAAGATAAATTTGGTTAAATTGTTCTTTTGGTCTTTTGACTTTTTTTTTATCGTTTTGGTCTCATAATTAATTTTTTTTATTCGTTTTAGTCCTTTAAGCATCTATGTTACACTGATCTTTTCCGTTAATTTTAATAAAAAAAAACATTAACTCATAGACAAGTGTCATTTTGGCATTGGCTGAAAACATATTTATTTCCTTCATCTTTTCCATTCAATCGATCACCTCCTTTCTAACATTCAAAGAAAAACTCAAAAACACAACAAAACATCAACACAACAATCATCAAATTAAAACCCATATAACAAAAATCACAAATTTAATCTCATCTTCAATAACGCAGGGATGAAGGGAGAACTTTGAGGTTTTTGTTGTGTTGTCATGCTTCAAGAACAAACCTTGTTCTTGGATTCTTGAAGATAATTGCTGTTTTTCCTGGGTTTAATAGAAATCAATGGTGATTGTTGTGTTGTTTGTGTTAATGGTAGAGATGAAGATGAAGAAATTTGTTTCCTGGGTTGTTGCTATGTTTTTCTGGATTAACTCAAAGATTTAATTTTATCAATGAATCTTGATATGGGTCGGCACTTGAATGTTTTTGGTGATGAGATTAGGTGTTGTTATTGTTGACAATGGTGGTGTGGTGATGATGATACGATGGTGGTAGTGTTTTTTTTCTTGCTGAGTTGCGGTGTGATGGTGTTAGATTTTTTTTTTGTGGGTTATGGTGGTGGTGTTGGATTTTTGATGGGTTGTGATGGTTGTGGTTGCAGTGATGGTGGTGTTGAAAGTATAGGTTATGATTTTAGGTTATGATTATTGAGAGTAGAAAGATGATAACGAAGATTATGATTATGATTTTAGGTTGTTTGAGTTTTGTGATGAATGTACGTAGGTGATGATGAAGATGAAGAAGAAAATGAAGGAGGAAGATGAAGAAAGATAAAAAAAAGTTAAGTGTTGGTGGTACATAGTTAGATTTTGTAGACATGTATGATCTAATGGTTGTTTCATCAATAAAAATGAGCAAACGGCTGAGATTAAAAATATTATTAAGGTCTTAAGATATTATGAGTAATATGTGTCACATCTCTTATATGCAGCTGCTGCAAAATGAAACTATAACATGAACTCGATTCATCCATGTATCCATTTTAATATAATGTTACTCCCTCTGTCCTTCAATAGATGACCTATTTGACAATATACATTATTGACTTGACATACGTTAACCATATTTTTTTTATTAATTCACAAAGATAAATAATATTATGTAAGATGTTGTTGGATTCGTCTCAATGAATACTTTTAAAATATTAAATTTTCATAATTTTTTTTAGTAGAGAATTGAAGATATCAAAGATAAAACATATGCATTGGTACGTGTGTCGGAGACAACTGGGTCATCTATTGAGGGACAGATGGAGTAAAAAGAAAGAATGAAAACATACATACATATACATGTGAGACTTAATTCATGTTCATATAAGATTATAAATTTATTCATAAGATTCCAAATTCAAGTCTCTTGTGAGCCAGAGTAAACATCAAATCCGAGTTCATTTGCTTTCGCTAGTAGATAAACAGCAACAATACTGCACCAAATTATGAACATTGTCATGAAATTAGCAGTGGAATTGGAAATACACACCTCACATATATAGATGGATGAAGTTGTGAAACAAATTAAAATCACCTTAGATAAATTAAAGGAAGATCCATCATATTGATTTTTAATATTTGAACCATTGTTATGTGGTGGAGTCCTTAAGCCAGAGATCCTACTAGACATGATTTGCTTTTCTTCTTTAATTTTGCTGAACATAACAGTATAACCCTCTCCTGATTTGGGGTCTGTGACATCCCACTTACCAAATTCAGGTATTGCTGCTGCTCTATGGTCCTGTCCCATGCAAAGCAAATAAAAAATTCAATCACCTCAATAGATCAAATTGTACAAGTCTTTTCAGCTTAATCAGTTATCTTGAGTTTGAATCTAAGCGCTAAGAATGCACTCATGTTGAGGATCAGTTTAGCCGACTACATAGACTTAACTGGTTTGAAGGACTAGTCTCCTGGGTTGTGTACGAAGATATCGATTTATACAAATATGAAAATAAACATTATAAGATCATATAAGGAATATTACCCCATGGTCATTAAAAGAACGGCTTTCACTCCTGTTTTTACTGTGATTTGATGAAGAGAAGCTACCAATGTTACTACCAACTCCTTTAGACACACTCCTTTTGTGATCTGATTGTGAAGTTTTGTTGATGACAGAATGATCAACATGGCTTTTTTCGCTTCCAAACTCTGATGTGAAACTACCTTTACTTCCCTTACTCCTGCGGCGGTGCAAATGGCGTGTAGAATTGTTTTTTGGCACTTCATGGCTTCCTTTCTCCGTTGAACTTGCTTTGTGAGAGTAAGTATGAGAAGGTTTCACTTCATCAACATTAACATGTTTGTTGAAGATCTCTGGATTTTCCATTGGATCGTTCGGATTTATTATGAATCCGGCCTTTTCTCTGCGTGCACTCTCAAAACATGCACTGTATGGAATGTTGTCAGCTTCCCAGTTGCCAAACTTTGGAACGTGAGAATGCTGCTAAAATGAGTCATTGTGGAAAGATTTGTCAAACATAATTTGATATAAGCTTGAAATTTCAGCTTATTTTAACAAGATCCACATAATTGTTTATGAATGTGTACTTACTAAGATCTCTAGAATACGTTATTAAATGAGTTTTGTAATTAAATAAGAGTTGTTTAGGCAAAATAAACGTATATTTTCTCTGAAAAATTTAGAATTGATTAATTTTTCATCCAACTTGATGGCCAACATGCTGGTAAATTATAAATGTTCCTTATATAATGAAAAATCATTTAAGTTAAGGTGACAGTGGCACAATGAGTCTAAGTAATTTGATCAATATATGGATGATCATATCAAATATTTCATGAACTACAGTTAAATTAAATCTTACTACTGGATTATATAATGAAAATAATGAAAAATCATTCTAGTTATGGTGACAGTGACACACACACAGTGAGTCTAGGTAATTTGATTATGTATGGTAAAGTTTTCGAACCATATACGATACCATCATATATATAAAATGATTCACGATAAATTTTTCATGACTAATAATGACTGATGCCTATTATTTCACTAGCAAAATGTGAAGATACATCTAACTTGAAGTAAATATGAGATGGTTGTAACCACCATCAAAAGAAGGGAACAGTTATTTGATTAAGTATATGTTTGGATTAACGATGAGTTTGGCAAAACCACGGTGTATTGACCTATTCTGATAAAAGCTACACTTTAGAATTTCAACAAAATTAGTCAAAATCGCCGTCATTACAAACATGCACTAAAACCAAATTTCATGTTTGATTTCCTGTTATAAGATGTGTGTGTGTGTCTGCATAAAAACTTACCGCCATTATTAATAGGATAGTTTCTTATGGTACAAAATCCAGGACACAAGGATCTTTGGCCGACCTCTCTTTGTGCTTCTGATATTAGATATTGGCTAAGATATTCTTTGAGAGTTTCTGCTAGAAAAAAAATCTTTGTAGTTCAGAGAGTACTACTAAGCTAAAGAGGAATTGATTATTAATGACTCAGATATGTGCGATGGGAAACTTTGATCCCAAAGTTCAAAGAGGACATGGTCAGAAAAAGTTAATCGATAGTTACAAAGCTTGTTGATCACCAAAACACGCTTTCTTCTTGTTTGAATTTTATAAAGGAAGGGAAGGAATATGTAACTGTCTTAACTTTGGGAGTTTTGTTCTCTTCTATGCAACAATTTTCCCTTGTCAGGAATCAGGATCTTATTTACCAAAAATTCCATATGCTTTCTAGTGCCTCCACGTGGATTTTTTTTAATATATTCATTTATTTATTATGTTATATCATTCATCCCCATTTACTTGATCAGATCTCAAATTTTGTTTTTACTGGCTTAATCATATATCAATAGAAACATATCTCCACACTTTTTCCAGCACTGTATGTTATTGTCTTATTGACTTAAGTTTAGTGGGCATGTGTTATTATCTTTGTCATTCAACCCTTGATTTGGTCATATGGGATCAGTGATTATTTTTGAAGTGTTAGTAATACACTTTTTGAGTACTATTTATGCTATCAGTTGAAATTCATAATGAGTTCAGAAAGAGAGTATTATAGTGTGTTGTTCACTTAACAATTCACTTAGAATAGGATAGAGTATAATAGTTTGATTTGGTCTGTTCTCTACTGTTTTTCTATGAAACTATAATATACCACTTTTTCTACCTTTTACCACATAAGGTTCTCTTTGGAAAAAAAGTTACAAGTTAGTTGAGAGATTATAGCTTAAAATCTGATAAGTTGCCTTCAGCAACATGGTGCGGTGATCCAGATATTTTGAAAGAGGAAGATGTCAAATTCTTTAAGAGTATTTTCTGCACTAAGGAAGGCATTGCTGATCCCGCTCATAATCCTCGACTCTAAGAGTGCAAAATCCGACAAAGCCTCAGGTTCGGGTGGATTTCAAGTCATACTTTTCAAGATGTTTAGATACTTATGCCGAAGGAAATTGAAGTTTTGTATGCATAATATATTTACCATAACAATTTAACAAACATGCAAACAAATGCCTGGATAATTAATTATAATATTTGAAAAGTACAAGACTAACAATATCATAAACTTTTTATTCATAGCGGTTTCAGCCATATACATAGCAACAAACACTTGTTGCTGACTCTTCACTTCAATGTGCCTGTCTTGCGTGTCATCTGATATGAGGATATTCCTCACTGTGTAGTAGGAGACGCAGTCACGCAGACACATTTACAATAGTCTCAACACTATTCGCAGAAAACGCATGTCACTTACATTTTGTATGTCATAACCAGAACAATGAGATTCAAACAAAAAGATGACTGTTCAAAAGATGTACTGTACACTGCACAAGGTAGGACTAGGACTAGGAGGATCATTGCAGTTCCTTTCTGTCTCTAGATACCAACAGTCTTGTTCAGTAGCCAAAGACAGAGAGCCAATTGAATACCAAAAATGGAGTGAAGCCAAGTTCTGTCAAGCATGAATCCATAAACTGTGATTCCTGCTCTATTGTTCTCCATATATGTCACTGCATTAAAATGCAAGTAATTCAGGACAAAGCAAAATTTGACTAAAAATAAAGTACAAGTAATAAATTTCCATTTACCTAAGGCCTGTCTCTTATGGAATGAAATAGTATGTGTTTGAATTGGCATCATTTTGGTGTTATTCAACTCATCCTCTTCATCTCCTGATTCATCTTCAGACGATCCCCAACTAATATCGGCAGCCATAGCTTGTGCTGAAGCTATCAGTGCTGTAGGTGTCTCACCATCAAGATTGTCAAAGGAGTTTATGGTAGCACATATATGCCACTTAGCAGCAAGACCTGTGAGGGATTGTGCCTTATGTGTGATCTTCGTCGCGCTTCGTAAGAGTATGTAAAGTCCACTAACCAAGGTGATGGAGACTAACTGCAACATTGAAAATACACAACCTATTACAATCTACTTTTAGTGTACTGAATCAGCATTTTAGACCTTGAAATTGTAAGGGTCTGTCAATTTAGTCCTCCAAATTTGTGAAAAAGCAAATTTGTCCCTTAAATTGAATAATATCAATCAATTTAATCATTTTTCTAAGTTTAGCACCACTAATAATGTTATGTTTGTCTCTATGCATCAACACACTATTCAACTCAATACGTAAGTTTTCATAGGTTTAGATGAATGTTTACTAAATATATCTTTTACTGGAAGGACTAAATTGAGCGACTAAACTTCTCGAGCAACGAAATCATCATTTACTCATTTCTAATGTTTGGATATAATCAATATTTTGAGCAAAAGAACGGAAGAATTTCACATTTCTTAAATGAAAGAAAGAATGAAGATTTACCCCAAGCTCTCCACCCTTGAGGATATCAACATCAGCATGTGGTTTAATAACCATAAGAAGAAAAATGAGCTGGCTTGCTGTCACCAAAAGCAGAGAAGACAAAATGAAAGCTCGAAAACGATGGCTAATGACGCGTAGATTCCGTCTTATTCTCAGGTGCTCCAACAAGATTGTTCCCACCTCAGTTTCTCTTTGAAAAACAGGAGCAAATTCATCCAGTCTTTGTATTTGAAGGTAGCCGATGAGTCGAAAGAGGACACATACCAAGAAGAAAATTGAGGTTCTATAAAACCATGAACATAGCTCTAATGTGCACAGAATGATGCTGCTCGCATATACCTCACCATAATATGGTATCTGGGATACTCCTGAGACGTACCACCATATCTTGTAGACACATTGACATATGAAACAGGGAAGTCCCCAAAGCAAGATGAGCTTCATGGTTCTCTGCATAATAGAAACAAATTTATTTTGTTCAACAAAAGAATAAGTTATGATTTTTATTTCAGTTAGAGTTGTGTATCTTGTTGAATGATGTAACAAAAAGACATAATGGAACATTGACCTTATACAACTATTTGACAATGGTTCAAAATCTACCAACCCAATGAAAATTAGTTTCATGAGTAAATTCGTAAGTGGTACTCGCAAACTAAGTTTTACTCCACTTGTAAATTTAGTCAGGTGGCTAATTTTCATTAGTTGTTGTGTAAATTGACCATAAATTCTTCCAAAGAATTTCTATAAAAAAAACTTTACAATTCCTAACAATAAGAGTATGAAAAGAAGACACATAATAACTACAATTGTTCTCTTTTTCATGTGCAGATTTTGCAATTCAAGGGAAAATTAAGGGAACTTAATGAAAATAAAACACTTTTTTTTTTCTCTTCTCTTAAGCAGAACTAAATAATCAAATTAACCATATAATCCATACAATTATTATTCAATTGTGGCAATATTTCTCAAATTTCCTATAACTATTCATGAAATAGACACAGAAGAAAAAAGACAAACACAATTACACAAGGCATCCATGACAAAATTCATTGTTCATCTAATTTGTTTCTAAGCATACAACAAAATTAAACGACATATAATTCACAAACTATTCATATAATTCAAACAAAAAACACCAAATAGAAGAAGAAGAAAAAACACAAACCTTCATTTGAATTGCATAGCCACGTTGAATCTTGAGACTCTCATCACTAACTTTATCAAGAAAAAGAAACCTACTAAAACCATATTTACGATCCCATTTGGAGAGACTAAAAAAAGACAAAGTAGCAAAGACAGAAAGAGAAATCTGAACAGGAACATGGTACGGTCGACGATGATCAGCATCACACGTTGTCGAACAATCAAGTAAAAAGTGAGACAGAATTGGTACAACGTAAGCCAAAGTGAAAAACACAGACCAAGATATACCAGCTTTGCATAGATTTGATTGGTCCACGTAAACCCATCTTAGATATGCTCTGAATCTCCTCAATTCTTTTCCATCATGATATATTCCAGAATTTTCTTTGTTCATTGCCAAAAAACTAACCTCTCTTTCTTCTTCCATTGCCTTCAAAATTTTATGTGTTTTCTTTTAATTTTGTCACAACCAATTAACCAAATCAACACATAAAACTAGAAGTTTGAATTGATGGAGACGTGACAATATGCTAGTAATATTGATGTAGATGTATCAAAAATGCTGATATTGCGGTTTATATTAAGCTTCAAATGTCTCTAACTTCTGGGATCTAAATGTAAATGCAATCGTGTTTCTTGTGATTTTTTAAACCTTTGCATCAAAATTATATAGTTTGATAATGATTGATGGTTGCCACGACACGACAACCCTTTTAATAATGCTACTAGTTTTGTCAAAAAATAAAAATAATGCTACTCGTAAACAATTTAACATTAGTATAAAGTATACTGTGTGATTTTTTATGAGAAATTGGTTATACAAATATCACTCTTTTTTTTTATCGATAAGATTAGTATAAAGTGCAGTTCTCATTTTCCAATTATATGATTGTCACGGTAATTCTAATCAAAGTTTGCCACGTCCACAGCCTGGTTCTTATATTTAGAAATGCGGCTATCTGCCCAAATGTATGAGCAATAGGGATTCGCCAACTCAAAAGCAATCTATCAAATGCTCCAAGTTCATCTATCTACTTTCTCAACTAAAAGTTTGTCTTTGAAGCTATTCTATTTTTTTCTTTTGTCAAGTCTTTGAAGAAAATAGTTGAAAATAAAAAGAAATTTGAAAATGGGAATAACTAGTTAAAGAAAATAGTTAAATTAGTTTCATCTCATCATTCAATTATTAATGACTTATCATGCTTTTATATTAATTTATTTAAAAATAAATTTAAATTTTTAATGAATTTTACCCACATAGTATTTGGTATCCAAACAAGCTCCGAAATCTATAAGAATTTTCCCATCGTTTTTCGATAGGTTTCATCTATTGGAACTAATCATAAATGAGACGAATCAAATACTAAATGTGGATATTTGTCAAAATTATGATCCAATTTGTGAGGTTTATGAGTGAGTGTTTAGCCCGTTCAGCCAAACTAAGACCATCCATAATCTCTTCATTTAAGACAAGGTACCTATGATGTACCCCCATCAAGGAACAATAATTTAGAGTAAATGAGACCGATGTCTACATTAAATATCGGTCTCCGGAGGCTTCAAAGCAAAAAGTAAGGAACTATTTAAAATGTTTTGGTAAGTTGGACTCTCAAGGCATCAAAGCTTAAAGAATATTTACTAAAGTATTTAAAAATCACCTAACAAAGATGTCATCACATCGACGTCGGGGTTGAACCAAAAATTTTGTGAATGAGTCAACTCTTTATCAACTGAGTATTGTATTATGAAGAGTGTTGGAAACACTCTTTACATGATAAAGCCCGAATATGTGGTACGAGTGTGGGTATGATACGATACAAGTACGCAGATGTGAGAAATTTTTAAATTTTAGGATATGATACAACTAAGATACCTTAACAAAACTTTTATACTAAAACTTATTTAGATATAAAATACTTGAAGAAAAATAATCATTGACTACTCTTCATTATTATATTATTATAAAAGTCACAATTTTTAAAAAAATAATACATGTGATCAAAATAAAAAAGATGTAAAGTTTTTGTATAAATCATATTATATTTTCATTCATGTGTTAAGATATCGAAAAAAGTATCATTAAAAGAACTCAACACAAATTTTGTCTAATGTTGATTAATTGAATATCTTTTCTGTCATTACAGTATAATTTTAAGTAGTTTATCGAGAAACAATTCTATTAATGCACAACTTTTTTTTTGTGGTGGTATGAGTTTGAATCACGGACCTTACATATATTATGCATTGTCCTATCAACTGAGTTAAGCTCACTAGCTTTTATTGTTAAGCATTTCGGTAACTTTGACGGTTAAAAAAATGTCAAGGGCTTTCACGACCGCAAAGGGGCCATCTCTCAGTCGGAGTAGATAGAAAGGATCTTCTGATCAATCCAGAGATAATTTTGATTCCATTAGTAATGAGGATTCAGAATATCACACATTGATCAATCAAAGAGAGATTCAACAACTAAAAGAGAGATTGATTCTTTGGGATCCTTCCGGGAACAAACTGAGATAGAATCAGACTGATTCCCGAAATGCCTTTCCGGTATCCCTTGATCAACCGCCTTGTCGCTTGAGCTAGGGTAAGTTTAGCCAATCGCTCCGGGTTCTTGCTCTTTCTCATAGCTCACTACAAGCCGGATTAGCTACTCGATAATGAAACCTCCGTTCTCCCCCTCTAACAAAGGATTGCTCGAAGTTCGTGCCCTTAGTCCCGACGAGCTCCGCCCGGCTGCCACTAAATAGAGGACTTTGCCAGCCGGGTCGTGAGCGCGGTGGGAACGGGCTTCCCAAAAAGCCAGCCCCGGGCGGGGGTCGGCATAGAATGAAGGGGATGGCCCTAATGTTGTGTTGGCAATCCCTATCAATAATAGGCCAGAATGGTGGGGAAGGAGGGCCCCCTACTTCAATGGAAAGAGGGAAATCGCCGTTTCACAGCCGCTCCTCTACAACTAACATATAGATTATGACTTGAATCAGATCGATTCTTTTTTTAATCTTTCAAAACTTGAATCATATATATCAAAACATTGCCTCACTTTTTTTACCCTTCAACTTTTCTATGATAGTAAAGTATCTTATAAGTATTTTTGTGTATGAGTAGAATATCTTATAAGTATCCAATAAAATATTTTTTTAAATTAAAATAATTAATTCTAATACTTCGTAGATATATGTCGAGAATCCATAAAGTATCCGTATTCAATATGTATCTAAAATACGGATATGTCTCCATATTTAGAGTATATGGACTTATCTTACACAAATTGGTGGAACTTTTGTAGATTTCGTTCTATAAATATAAATGAGTAAGATTTAGATAAAGTGTTTATAAAAATAATGTCCTAACACTCATATAAAGAGAGGATCTATAATAACAAAAACTAAAAAAAGAGAGGATCTATAAGGTGCTAATATGACAAAATCCTCAGCATTCAAAATATTTTAAAGATTAATTGAACCGAATTGTTTCAAGAAAAATGGCGAGAAAGGAGGGCCGATCCCGTGAAAAGCGGTAAAATGAGTGGTCTGTACAGCTGGAGGTTTCTCTGGTTTTGGTCTGTAAAATCAGAAGTGTTCTTTTTTGGCGGGTTGTGTTCTTCAATCTTAGGAATCAGGATTAGGATTTCAATACCCTCGTTTGCATGATAAATCACTATCAAATAATCAGAAAACTTTTGCCAATTTTAAATTTTTTTTATAAATTAAAACCGTTTTTTACATGCACTTGCTTATGAATAACAATATAATTAATTTAAGTAACGTATACCAAATAAATATTACGTGGGCAATATTGGTTGCTACCTTTTAACGCAGAATAATTTAGTTCATTACGGTTCTTTACGCAGACCCTTCGTGAATGCCAAGTGTCCTGTGTCCTTTTGATTCACGAGGCGTTCATCTATTGGCAACTTGGTGATTTTTTTAAACTTAGTTTTTTTCCTTATAGATAAATTGAAGGATTTTGTCCTTAAAAAAAATTAAAAATGGAAGGATTTTGATAATTTCTTTTGTTGTTGCTATAAATAACAAAATCCATGTAAGAAAGAGCGGAGATTCGAACTTCAATCAATCACAACATCTATTTTAGCGGTTATGACATTTTTTCCGATGAATAATGACTTTTGGACAATACATTTTCTGTCGAAATCAATGAATTAACCAACCTTTTTGTGAATATCGACTTTGGTAATTTAGAAAAGATAATTTCATAAGAAAAACAATGTTTCATTGTTTATACATTGTACCAACTTTTTACAATTTTATCGTAAAAAATATTCATTATTATGAGTAATAAAATTTAGAAAAAAATTGTATTTCATTGACATTTTTGATAAAAGTCAAATATACCGGTACATGTTGACTTTTGAGATGTAAGTTAGAAATACTTTTTCATAAATTTATGAGAATTATATTTTTTACTAATTTTGATACACTTTAATAAATGACAACCAATCATATGAATAATAATTAGTTATGATTAAATTTAAATATTTTTAATGTATATTTAAATATGAATAAGTAACATTCTCATAACATATATTGGGATCTTCAATGTGATTTTTGGTATTGACGAATGACATCTCCATTGTATTAAATCTTTTTTTTTTTGATAGAACTCGTTGTATTAAACCTATAAACTATCCCTTGTAATTTTATGATTAATTTATTTGAATTTAACTCAATTATTGATCATTGTTGATTTATTATTGATAATCATTCAAATTTGTGTTTAAAATTTTCTTAGTCAAACAAATATACTATAGTTAGGTTTGCAGATTATAATTGGTCGCATTTTGTTAAAACAAGTGTTCTAGTAAGATGTTGGACAATATATTTTGACATGTTGGTACAACATCATGTGTCTTATTTCACTTTCTTGGAGATTTGTTTTAAACGTGAGATCTCTAAAGATTCTATGAAGATTTGATTCATGTGGAGTGTTGACCAAGAATCGTGTGTTTTCTAGAAGCTACATAAAGCAGTTATGCTTTGTGTGTTTTTTAGGTGTGATGTTGTAACATTTAAGGAAACAATATATTTGCTTTTAGAATATTGTGCTGAAGACCGGATTGGATCAACTGGAATGTTCAGTCCGAAGTGTTCATCAAGCTCATGCTATTCTCAAGCTAAAGGAAGACTCTAAACCTAAAAACACCACTGAAGCTGCAATTGTCTAAGTGTCATTTAGGGTTTTAGTCTGTCCATTGTTATTTGTGAGCCACTCTTGTATCACTTTGATGCTAGAGTTGGACTGTTAGTTGTGTTGTAAGTTGTGAATCACTCGTAAGCTTTTAAGCAAGAGTATATTCTATTTCTCAAAGTGTGTCTCCATTTTGATTGTATTTGTTGTTAACACTGGTGAGTGATTGAGGGAAAGTGGAAGGGGTTTCATATCTATGAGTGTCTTAGATAAAAATATCGGGGCAGTGATTAAGTGTGAAGCTAGTAAACCGGAGGTTGTTTATACAGGCTTCAAACTAATACTATTATAGTGGATTTCTTTCTTGACTTGGTAGCCCCCAGATGTAGGCGACGTTGCACCGAACCGAGTTAACAAATAACTTGTGCAACTTACTTTCAACTTTTATCTTTAGTTTGTCATCTGTACTGTCACGATGCCTTGACATTGTACTCGATGTTCCTCGTGTCTTGACGTCGTGCTCAACATCTTTTACTGCGTGCCAAAATTTCAATTGACATCAAAGCTGACACCCTATTCTGTTTATGGGTGAGCTCCGGGGTAGATATTTTCTGGTACTATGAAAAGGGAAGAAGGACTTGTTAACAAACCACCTGTTCTGGATGGGTCCAACCAGGGCTAGACATCGGTCGGTTTCAGTCTCAAAACCTGGAACCGCAGAAGCCCACAATTGTAGTTCCTAAAACCAATTTCGCCCAATTTTTGTCTCGGTTTACTCGGTTTCGAATTAGTCGGTTTAGTCGGACAAACAAACAACTTTAGTCGGTTTATTCTAAAATGGGCCAGACTTAAAAAAAAAAAATTCCAATAGAAAATATATTCTTGTTTTTTCCATAGTAATTCTAAAACTGGGTGGGTAAAGAGCATAATAACAATCAGAATTTAATTCAATAGATCGGTACAACATCAACAAATAAATCGGAATCTAACGCTAGAAATATAATTGAATCATATATTACAAATAAAAACCAACGTTTTGCGTATGGATCTGATGAAAATTTTGCGATGAAGATGTTCATGTAAAGCCAAAAGTTTGATTGAATTAAATGCGACAGATTAAAAACAGCGTTTAACAAATATATCAGAATCTCTAACACGAGCTATGGATTCTTTAACAAATTCTAAATCAAAGGGTAAATCTTGATTAACATTATTGATTTGTGATTTTTGTCTGAATTTTTTTTCGAAAATGGAAGAAGAGGAACGATTTGGTGATTTGTAATTTGTGGGTTTTTGGATTATGTTTGATTTGAAGGAAAGGAACAATTCCTGATGTTTGAAGGAAAAGAGCAACAACCGCATGAACAAAGAGGAATGAGAACTAGAGTTTATGCTTCTTCTAACTCAATCTTATATATGTGGGCTGAACTTCTTTGGGCTGGACTTTGGTGATGTATTGGACCATAATGGGCTGGACTTCGGTCGGAAACGGTTTTCGTTGGGCAAATTACTCCAACCTGTAACCGACCATTACAACCCACACCAAACCACATCCTTTGAACCGCTAAACCCACTTAAACCGTTGGAACCAACCCGACATGCTTTGGGCCATCCGGTTCGGCCGGTTTGGGCCGGCTACTCAATTTCTGTCCAGCCCTAGGTCCAACTATGACTACTGGAAAATGCGCACGGTGACATTTCTTAAATCTATTGACAGTAAAACCTGGAAAGCAGTTCTCAAAGATTGGAAACATCCATTGGTGAAGGATAAGGATGGAAAAGACACAACTGAGTTAAAACCTGAAGAGGAGTTGTATAAGGAAGAAGATGAACCTGCTCTTGGAAACTCCAAAGCCTTGAACGTCTTGTTTAATGGGGTCGATAAGAATATGTTCAGGTTAATAAATAATTGTAATGTGACCAAAGAGGCATGGGATATCCCGAGAACTACTCGTGAAGGCACATCTAAGTGAGGATGTCAAAGCTGCAGGTTCTTACTACCAAGTTTGAAAATCTTAGGATGAAAGATGATGAATCTATCTAAGACTTTCATATGAACATTCTTGACATTGACAATGCTTTTAGTGCTCTGGGAGAAAAGATGACAGAAGAAAAGTTGACATTGGTCAACCACAATGTCACAAGTGGCTTTCTTCTCTCTCTTTCACAATGTTTTTTTTTTGTTTTTTCTGTAGACTTGTGACATTGTGGTTGATCAATGTCACAAATATCACCAACCACAATGTCACCCAAGTGTTGCCCCTTTGTAAGATACTCTTAAATAAATTTATAAGGTTAGAAATATTTTTAAAAGGGGAATTAGTCATTTTAGTCCCTAAATGGAAAAGTGTAGTCACTTTAATCCTTGAATGCAGAGAAATTGCAAAACAGTCCCTGAATGTAGACTTTGTTGGTCAATTTTAGGGACTAATGTGACTAATGAAGTCTACATTCAGGGACTAAATTGACTAACGAAATCTGCATTCAGGGATTAAATTGACTGACAAAGTCTACATTCAGGGACTATTTTGCAATTTATCTGCATTCAGAGACTAAAGTGACGACTCCTTTCCTATTCAGGGACTAAAGTGACTAATTCCCCTTTTTAAAATGTCTCCAAACTCTAATAAACCATGAATTTGGTCCTCAACATTTAACTTCTTACTATAAATTAAGTTTTTATATTTTAAATGTTTACTATTAATCTAATCCCTACCATATTTTGAGAATGACTAATATAACTAAAAGTTGACATGGTAAAAAATTGGGGTAATAGTCACTCTGGTTTCTAAATGTGTAATGAGTAGTCACAATAGTCCCTTAATATATCAAAATAGACATAGTTTCTGATTTTGCATATCGTTAGTCAAAATAGTCTATGATCTTTTTTTTGACAAAAAAAAATTGTCTATGATATTGAAATATTTCATTAATATTGTCGTATTAATTCTTCAATATACATATTTATTGTCATATAAGTTTTTTTAAGCATTTACTATTTATTATCATTTCAGTCCCTATATTAAAGGAGTTATTGTGATTATCATTTCAGTCTTTATATTAAAAGAGTTACTGTGATGTTTGAAAATTTATTCTAACGTTAAAGAATATTTTAAAATTTTAATACATTAAAGATTATTATTATTATGATTAATCATTACCCCTAAAAATCTTTTAGAAATGTTGATAATTTTATGGATGTTAGCATCAGTGTCTTACAAAATCATGCTTTATTCATCTACAACTAACACAAATATCTTTCTCCTAATAAAAATCCACTACCGTGCCGGACCCTCATTCACACAGAATATGCTGATGCGTAACAAGTAACTAATTGTCGCCGGAATGGTCCTAACTCCTAAATGCCAAACTACTAATACAAAACCCGCCAAACGACAAATACCATACCATACCATACCATACAACTAACGTTTCTTTTGCCCTTTCCAGTCACTTAAATAAATAAAAACAAGAAGAAAACTCACCACCATTTCCACCACCTAACATCATGGCGGCGACGGCGATGTTCTCTTCTTCGTTCTTTCCAACCACACCTCTTAACAAATCATCTTCTTCTCGCAACTCTCTGATCTTTCGTCCTCTTTCATTTCGTTCACCAATTCGTGCTTCTCTCTTACAAGATAAAGAAGATAAAGTTCTTACACAAAACTCTTTCCCTTCTAAAACCTCTCCTTTAGATTCCGTTACTGAAAATTCAACTAATGACGATGATACTTCATCGACTAGTGCTTGGGAAAAAGGGGTTATTAAAGTTGAACAATCCGTTAATATCTTTCTCACGGTAATTCTTTTTCTTATATCATATTGGATTCGATTTATCATTTTCTCGTTTTTGTTGTTTATTACTCATTTTCAGCTTCAATTCTCAATTTCAGGATTCTGTGATTAAGATACTTGATGCTCTTTATCGTGATAGAAATTATGCAAGGTTTTTTGTGCTTGAAACTATTGCAAGAGTCCCTTATTTTGGTAAGTTCTATTTTCTAAATCATGCTTACGCCTTTCAAATATTAATCTGTTAAACTCTCTAGAATTGTTTGAGTTTATGACTATGAACATCGAAATTGAGTTAAATTCCTTACAAAATTGTTTATGTAATGTTAAATAGATAGATTCACATGCTTTCTGTGTAGAATTCGGAGTTTGAGAATGATCCAACGAGTCTACAACATAATGATTATTTTAGCTGAAAATGAATTATTTGGTGTTTGAATTGTCAAGCGTTAAACCCACTTGGATTCGCTTGGGACCTTGGAGTGTGCTCCTCTCAAGGTTTAGGGTTGATTCCCCCATATTTCAATTTAAATGGGCCCCTTGCAAGTGGACGGTGGGATTGGACCCTTCGGGTTAGTCAGTCCTTGGACCAGATACCGAGTTTTCAAAAAAATAAAATAAATTGTCAAGCATTGTCTACTTGTCACTTTAGTCCTTGAAGGTATCAAAATTATAAAAATATCCATGAATGCGTATCTTTTAAGTGAGTTTAGTCATCGAATGTGTCTTTCATTAGTAAGCTTAGTCTGTGAAATTACTAACAAAAGACACACTCTAAGATGTTTTGTACGTTCAATACATTCAGAGACTATAGTGATACAACCTTACACATTTAGGGACCAAAATCAAGATTTACTGTGTTTGTTAAAAACCTAAAATGCAACAGAAGGCTTCACTGTGTACAAAAACATTAACTTAACAGTTGTAGCACTCGACTCCATAGATGTATGTATAGCAGCTGTTAGTTTTCTTCTAAAATTCATTATAATATAGTGAAATTCATTAGTAGTACATGAAAATTACTATACTAATTTAGTATCACACTCAAATATTTGTCTAATTACTTGTAAATGTAGGGAGTCACAGTGCAGTGTGATTGTGACATTTAAGCATAAGTATTAACTATTGTTATATATTTGTGGCAGCCTTTATGTCAATTCTCCACATGTATGAGAGTTTTGGTTGGTGGAGACGAGCGGATTATCTGAAAGTGCATTTTGCCGAGAGCTGGAATGAAATGCATCATTTGCTCATTATGGAAGTAAGATCTTTGGCAACTTTTTTCCTTTAACGTGCTGGTATCTTGTTGTTCAGTACTCAAAAGATGTCATCCTGCAAAATCTTAGTAGCAGTCTATCCATAAGATTTGTTTTTGAAGAGTTGGTAGTTGAAAATACTGTGAATATTAACACATGGGTTGAATTATAAATTTATAAGACTTCACTGAAAAGAGACAAAAATTGAGGGGTATCTTTCACTAACTACGTTCAGATTTGTAGTTTAGGAAAATAATCACAGAGTGGTATTTCTCAAGTTCTGCAGTATGAAATGACATGCACATGAACTCTAAATTCACATACTTTATTGCATGCAATAAGTTTGGGTCTATGGTTGCAGGAACTTGGAGGGAATGCTTGGTGGTTTGACCGGTTTCTTGCTCAACATATTGCAATATTTTATTACTTCATGACAGCTTTAATGTATTTAATAAGCCCAAGAATGGCATGTAAGTATTACATACTTAATTTTTGCTTCATTATTATCCCTGCTACATCTTTCAATTTTTTGGTTGTGTTATCATAAAAATTTAGTGACATGAAGTTCCAACTCCAAGCATATGATAAGTTTCAAAGAGACCAAATGAAAAATTGGCATTTATTTGGAAGTATCTGAGATGACCTGTACAAACTGACCTAGTTTGCTTTTGCTAAATAATCAAAAGTACCATGTTTTACTGAATTACACATTCTAGCATTCCAACCTGTCTGCTTGGTTCTTCAATTTCTGATGTGTTTATGATTCATTGCAAGTGCAGATCACTTTTCAGAATGCGTAGAGAGTCATGCATTTGAAACTTATGACAAATTTATCAAGGAACAAGGAGGTATTTGGGATGTTCTCTGTTTTCTTTTATGTATTAGTAAGAAAGCAATTGTACATGTTAACCGTTTATAGGTTTGGTTTTATGTTTTCATAATTAAGTGTTGGCCATAAAACCATTGAATCATACTTATCTTGCTCCTGAATCATGATTTATTTGGTATGAAATCAGTTATGGGTGAGCCGTTAGGCTGAAGTATGGCAGAATAATTGACAAGCCAAGATTATTCTAGCCGTGTTGAGACTCAGCTTTTTGTTTTAAACTATCTTGTTCTGTTATGACGTTCTTTTGTCAATAACAGAAAATAAATGAAAGCAAATAGATGGTCCTGCATTGATCATTTAGTAAATACATGATATATTAATAATCTTAATCAATGAAGGTTCCAAAATTGTTTAGATTTCCTTCACATTCATCTTTTATTATAGTGTTTTTGTTCCATGTGATTAAGTAACTAACCTGGTTTGGTAAAATTTTTGTAGAGGAGTTGAAAAAAATGCCGGCTCCTGAGGTTGCTGTGAATTATTATACAGGAGGTGACTTGTATTTATTTGGTAAGTTTTCCATTATATTTCTACCTAGATTTTTCCACTCGAGGCAAAAAAACTGGAATTTCACACTTCCAATATCATTTTCTTCAGATGAATTTCAAACCTCCAGGGTTCCAAATACTAGAAGGCCTACGATAGGTATGTCTTGAAACCTGGTTCAACATTCATTTATATACTGACTTTGTTGTGTCTGATACAACCATTTTTATTTTCATTGCAAGGGGCGCGGGGCATTTTGCTAAAAAAAGTCCAATTTAAGAATAAAACTCAAATGTTTAATTAAGTGGTTACTCATTTATCACACCCTAAACATTGTTTATCTTTTGTGATTATGGTGCAGCGTTCCTGTGTAGTTATCCCTAATAAAAACCCATTTGCTTGTATACTTTAGTCAGAATACCAGGATTAGGTTAATTGTCTGGGGACCATATCAAATGCTTCATTGCCTATGATTTTTTTAAAGCAGTAAAACTTCTCACGTTGGTTATTTTTTATTTCCTTTCTAGATAATCTGTACGATGTATTTCTAAACATCAGAGATGATGAAGCTGAACATTGTAAGACAATGAGGGCTTGCCAAACTTATGGGAACCTCCGGTCGCCTCATTCATATGCAGATGCAGAGGATGATGATGAATCAGTCTGTACAATTGAAGCAGGCTGTGAAGGAATTGTAGACTGTATAAAGAAATCTGTTACTTCTAATCCAGCTAAGGTGAAGTAAGACATGGAGTACAATACATCACACATTCATTCAAAAGTGAAGAAAAGAAATAGAATACGAGGTAAATTCCTCTACAGTATGATATAGAAATAATGATTACAGTCAGTAAATAGTTGAAATTTGGATGAGATTCCTCTACAATGAGGGTGTATGAGCAATTTTTTTTTCAAAATTTATTCGATTATGTATGCTTTAAATTAAAGCAACAGTGACTATATTTGTATTTTATATACTTCAAAGATAAATATAATTTAAAGAGCATTTTTTTCATGAAACTTCTACCATAGATAGGCAATCCAGATCTTGTTCAGCCCAGCTAGAATTAATTAAACAAGAAATCAGTTATATTCCTCTTCTCCCTAAAGTGCAATAATAGGGGAATGTTGTGTAATTTTTCATGATTCAATGCAAAAAAGTGTTTATGTCAAATGGTTAACTTAAGCTCAAGCTCTAATGAGAGTGTGTATCATTTTTGAACACCTTCAACACCCATCCCTATTGTGGCTGCACAAGTGATGTGACTTTAGAGCTGTTTGATTAATACAAACGAGTGTTTAACTGCTGTAGAGAATTCAAACTGCTATTAAAGACTTTTTGCTGAGCTTGCTAATTTACACCTGTTTAGAATCTAGTTGTTGACATTGTGTCGTGTGCAGAAACATTTTTAGTATGAAGATTGATTTAAAGATATATCTCTAGATGAAGACCGATTGAATCGGCTAGGTCTAGTTTTCACTAAACCAGCTGGATCGGCTGACCTGTTGGTTTGTATCATATATTAGTTCTTCGTTTAAGAATGAATGCTACTCTATTGAAAGTGTAGCTCCTCTGTTTTTGAATGGACAAGTAATTAGTATCATATTTAGACCACTAATCTTTTAAGATTCATTTCCTTGAGTGAGAAAATGTTTCCGTTCCTTGATTTGGTACATTAAATATTATGAAAAATATATCTACGGTAATGAGTGATGGTTCACTCACAAATCATTTATTTATTTTCCTACCTCACCCTACCACTACCATTGGTTCCTAAGGTAGGACACAAATATATTATTATACTTGTACCAATTGCGATTTGAACTTGAATTTGAAAATACACAAATTTTATTGTAAACTTTCTCCGAGGTCGGTGGTTCTCTGTCTTTTTATGATATGTTTCTTTCCATAATTTAGATATACTTTTTTTTATTAGAAAACACAATGATGAAAAATTAAATTTAAGTTAAAAAATAACAGACCAACAAATGTTAAGTCACACAAAAGGGGTTAGAGACTACACAACGGGACGAATCAAAGTTTGAATTTCGACTGAAAGATGCACCCACATTTAGTGTCCGACACGGCTCAAATAGGAAAGTTGAAAATAACAGTACATACATTTTTTTTAAAGAAGTACATACATATATCATGAAATATTAAATAAAAATATCATTAACAAAATAAATATTATATTCATTGTGCAAACTTGCCCAATTTTTTTTTGATGGGTATATAGCCAGTATCAATAGAAATGGCCATTTTCTAAAAAGTATAGAAATGAGAGAAGGTCTTGTATGATCCTTTCCATTGCAATTTTGTCTCTATTTTTCCTGGTGAGAACAGTTTTCTCTATATTATCACTGGAAAAAACATGAAAAAAAGGGGATCACCAAATCCAATGGATACCATCTTGTCACATGTAAGTTTCTCTTTCGCATGTATGCATCTCCTTTGGAAATGCCATCAGCATTGATTTAGATTTACATGTCCATTTTCACATTTTATTCACAAATCAATCAAAGGTATCCCCAACTATACGTGCATGCATGTTTGAGCGATTCAAATAGATAACTTTAAAAATGAGAAGATCTGGGAGTAGAAGAAAAAAAGGTAACGTTTCGCAACCGAATTCCCCATTGTCATCGAATATCGCATTCGAACCTCACCCTAGCCCAAAAAAGTCCGATCAGATTTCACGTCGCCTTCGCGAGCCCAAGCCCGGTCCAACGAATGAACACCTTAAGGAAAACCAGAAGGAAGATGTTAAGATTGCATGGAGGCAGCTGAAGCTTGTTTACAATGACGACATAAGGCTAGCCCAAATGCCAATAAATTGCAGCTTCAGATTATTAAGAGATATAGTAAAGGAAAAATTTCCAACCTCAAGATCAGTTTTGATAAAATACAAAGATAACGACGGTGATCTGGTGACTGTAACCTCCACGGAAGAACTCAGACTCGCCGAATCTTGTGTATATAAAACCGATTCAGTTGGAATTCTGAAACTATATATCGTCGAAGTTAGTCCCGAACACGAACCACCTTTGTTGAAAGAAGAAAACAATGAAAAGCAGAAACCTCTAGATTGTGTCTTGGATGAGAAAATGTGTACTGAATGCAATAAAGTAGCAGAGAATCTAGATATTGATGATTGGTTATACGAATTCGCTCAGTTATTTCGGTCACATGTTGGTACCGATAAATATATTGATTTTCATGATCTAGGAACAGATTTTTGTTCGGATGCGCTTGAAGAAACTGTGACTAGTGATGAAGCTCAAGATTTGCTTGACAAAGCTGAATTTAAGTTTCAAGAGGTTGCTGCTTTGGCGTTTTTCAATTGGGGAAATGTTCACATGTGTGCTGCTAGGAAATTTGTTAGAATGGATGAAAATGAGAATGAAGTTTTGGTGATGACCGATTCTGAATTTGATTTTGTTCAGGAAAAATACTATTTAGCTAGAGAAAAGTATGAACAAGCAGTTGTGATCAAACCTGATTTTTATGAGGGATTATTAGCTATTGGACAACAACAATTTGAATTGGCTAAGCTTAATTGGTCTTTTGGGATGGCTAATAAGATGGATTTAGGTAAAGAAACACTTCGGCTTTTTGATGTTGCGGAGGAGAAGATGACGGCCGCAAATGATGCGTGGGAGAACTTGGAAAAAGAAAAACTTGGTGAGCAAGGAAGTGTTGGTATGAGGTCACAGATTCATCTTTTTTGGGGGAATATGTTGTTTGAAAGATCTCAAGTGGAATTTAAATTGGGAATGAGTGATTGGAAGAAAAAGTTGGATGCTTCAGTTGAACGGTTCAAGATTGCCGGGGCTTCTAAGGCTGATGTTTCGGGGATTTTGAAGAAGCATTGTTTCAATGGAAATGCAATGGATGAAAAAATAAAGGGATCACCAAGAACACGCAATGTAATCAAAACGATGAAATAGATAACAATGAATGTGGTTGAATTTGAGATGAAAGAATGATTTGTCTCCAATGAAGCCTATGGACAGAATAATGAACTTCTATTCTGGAATCCTTTTAAACACATTGAAAATTTTGGATAGTTCTCAAATTTTCTGCAGCTGTTTACCCATGAAATTCTACCATAAGCAGATTATTTCTGAATATTATTTTTATAATTGAGTTTCTGACAATCAATTTTACACACCAAAGATTAGTCTTTTGTTCTTGTTCTCTTGCTATCAAATGATTATGTTGTTGCAATGTTTTGCTCCCATGATAACTTGAAAAGGTTTGTTTGATTATTTATTCTATCAAATGCTGCTTGTATTGACCATTTTACAGCGAGGTTTTGGTTTGCTACATTGAATTTATTTGTTTAGTAGATATGGTTTGCTGTCTTACTTTGATGTAATCCAATTATTGACTAATGACCATTTTACAGCCGTCCCAGAGAGGATTTGAACTCAGCACCTTGAGGTTACAATGCTAAACTCTTACCACCGAGTTAGCACCTTTAGGTTACAGTGCATACTTTATGCTGAGATGTTTTCATGGATGTAGATATGAGGTGCCGAACCACGTTAAATCTGTGCGTTATTTTAATCTCTTTTCGGTGTACTCGAGTGTGTTCCATTAATGTTTGGCGTGTGCGGGTTTCTCTCGATATTTTAAGTTGTATTGTATGCTGATAAAGCTTAAGCAGGAGAAATGCAACAGCAAGCCATTGTATAGTACCTTAGTGCTGAATCGCTGTCTCATCTCAAAAGCTAGTGTGTTACACAAAGTAAAAGCAAAAGTAGAAAAGAAAATGGAAAAAGGATAACAAAAATGAATGAATGTCTTGCAAAAGTATAAAAGCAAAAATGGGAAAGGATAACAAAATGGGAATGAATTGTTTCTCTCGTTGAGTGGAGAAGCATTTGGTATATGAACACTGGTTAATTTGTCGCAATGTGAAAAAATATATGCTGGGTTGCAATATAATTGGTTCAACTATTTACTTTTAAACTTGTAAACTTTAAATTTTATCTGTTAGTTTAATCATAATAAACTCATTCACAATCAACTAGCATATTTGTGACAGGTTCATCAACTATCAAATAATAACTTACTGTTTATCGATATATGCTACTACATTTTAACAAAGACAAAATTTGTCATAAGGAGAAAATCATTCTATATTAAGAAAAGCTCAATCAAGAAAAGTATACAGATATTTATCTTATCTTATCAGTTACCTGACTGTATTTTTAACTTGTCTGGTCACTTTCATCAAAGTTTATGCACTGCCATTTGCATTTATTCGATAATGCAAATATGGCTGTAGCTTTTGGTATCAAGTAAATTTGTCAAAATTACGATGAACTACTGCGTTTATCTTTTGCAAAATTACGGTGAGTAACTCACCGTGATTTCAACATACCCACGATGCATTCAGATGTTGTATTAATTTTCTATAGTCGATTAATTAAAACCACAATTTCATAGAAAAACACAATTTTTGTATCGTTGTGTAAAAAAATCAGGTAAAACTGCGTAGAATACATCAAAATATGGAACCCCATCTCAGAAGACTCTAGTATGCGGAAGCTTTAGTGTACTTACTGCCTATGTATAATGAGTCTGGAGGCTGAGAATGCATATGAATCTTATATACAACACAAACTTGTTTTCAGTTTAACACCAATAGATTATGTAACATGATGAAAATTTGTTTTGTTGTTATACATTAGCCATTCATTATTAGACACAGATTGGTGAAGTTGTATCTGTGGTCCCAATCAAGCATATTATGACTAAGTTGAAATTCTCCATACAAGTTTTATAAATCAAAGTGAATATTTATACTATTATCTAATACTTAGTTTAGTAACAAACCTTAAACCGACCTACTTTTTTTCTTCTTTCTAATTATTTAATTTCCCTATGCTATTGGTATTTGTTTAAGTTGGTTTTCATATATCCAAGGTTGTTGCCACTATAGATTGTTAATATGATTAGAATTCTACTTTGGTAGCTATCTGTCCAATATAGATTATTATATGTCATTATTAGGTGTCTTTTGATTCCTCAAATTAGAAACTTAGAATTTAGAAAGGAAGTAGCAATCAAATGGATATCTCCTTCTTTAGAAAGTAAACTGATATGATAGATTGGAGAGACATTGATTATTACCGAGCAAGAAATTGAATTTCTATTTTTTAAAGAAAAAGTCAAGATGCTAACACTTGATTTTTTTTTTTGACAGACGATGCTAACACTTGATAAAAAAAAATATAATGGAGAGAGAATAGTTGAGATATTGCGAATAAATAACTAAACCTTTGATGAATAATGTCAATGCAAATTAAAATACACGTTTGTGGCGTATTTAAGTTAGCAATAAATGATGTCATTTGATAGAATAATTTTTTATTAGACTATACTTAATTAATTCAAGGTCGAACTTTTGATTACGAGGACTCATTCCGTCGAAAATGAGAGTTAACATCAGGGAAAAAAAATTAACAATCAAGGCTTCATGTGACAAAAAAGACCACGTACATTAAAACTTGGTTTATACCTCACATGATTTCAAAGATTATCGGATCAAGTTTAAATTATCACATTCAAAATTGGTGTCATCCAACTTTTTATTTCCACTGCCCAATTGATCTCAAAATAATAGTCGAGATTGTTTCAAATTTAGTTTGATTTTTTTTTTAAGGACGAATTTAGTTTTTTATTGTGTGATCCGAGTCGTCCTGTATCATATTAAGGACCAAGATAAAAAATAAAAAAGTTGCATACAAATGCGTAATTTTTTAACAACGACAAATTCTTTCCCTTTAGATCATCTATGCAAAGCTAAAACAAAAACCAGGAACATGGTACTCATCGATCGAGATTGGAACAGAACACGACAATAACATCATTGTCAATGTACAAACACATTTTATGCTGATTTGATGTTCAAGTAGCCAACTTGCCAAAAAAACCAAATGGCAAATTAACAAATTTTCCCAATAAGAATAGAATAACAATTCCATTTCATGAAGAAATAAAACAAAAAAGAGAAATTTTTTTCTTTCTCTCAGCTTACGTTTCCATTTACCGTGTGTTTGAGTGAATGTTTGATGAACGTAACTATGAATTAAATTAATTTCGTTGCAATTGAGCTTGAACAAGTTAAATAATTTATGTTTAGATCTTTATACTTTTAAAATACTTTGATGTAGACATTAGTGTAAAATCTTCAATCAAATGCAAATTTTTCACTTTTTTTTTATTATCAAATTAAGATTTGAAGGTTCTAACAAAAATTAGACAAGTATTTTCACTAAAACTCATACTCGGCACCGAGGTAAAATCAATTTTAACACTCTCCGTTATAGAACCAAACACACACTTGGTTCAATTTCTTTTAGTGTGTTTGGATCCACGTTCCAATGTTTAATTTAGACGTGAATTTGAGTAGTTACTAATCCTTTCTTATGGTAGATGCACATTTTTTTGACGCGGAAACAAACACTCATTTTGTCTTTAGAAGTGTGAACACTTTGTGAAAATAGGGGAATGTATTATTTGATGCTCAAGAGTTGTCAAACTCACTAGGCTATTCCACAACTTTAACTGTGTTTTTGGCTTATCTTTTGTTAGATTCTAGTAGGTAATTGTGTTTTACTCCCTTACGTTAATTTTAATGAACATTTCTGTCTGTTATATATCTGTTTTTTAATGCATGAAGAATGATATTAATATTTTATTACAAAAGCACAATAAGCCAAAGAAGAATCATGAGACAGCACCTTGTTTTGCTTTATAAAAACAGTGCTACATCACTGCATCACATTACATATACTTAATCAGTTAATCATCACTGATCGGTGATCACACACAATCTAAGATCGAACTAATCATACTTTATTATAAAACTTTAATAACATTTTCGATCTTAACCTCCCATACCAAAGACTAAATCGCTTAATAATCTCAGCTTATTAACAAAACCACACATAATCAATCTAATAATATGCAATTTTTTTATATGGTCACTACGGGTCCCACTTCAACACTTGACATGGCTTTCATCATAGCTTCAAATCTAGGCTCTTTAGCTTGGAACTTGAGTCCCATATAGAGTTTCATGTAATCATCAAAGATAAATTTTGGATAAATTTCACTTGTTTCATCTTCCTTCAATAAAGTTGAAGCTGGTGAGATTACAGCATCATTCCCTGGATTGTAGAATGAAGCTATTGACATTCTAGCACCATCTGTTTGAGCAATTACTCTGTGCATCACACTCTTGTACTTCCCATTTGTTATCACCTGTTTTTAATAGAGAAGTACCAAATTTGATTAAATTAAATTAAAGAAAATTATACTATGCTATTTTTGGTGTCATTTTGATTAATTACAACATATAATTTGATGTTCTATGGTTTTCCAAACAAATTAAGAAAAAACTATAAATAAATTAAAGAATGTTGCAATTTTACAAAATTATCTTTATTTACTATTTGTTGTTAGTCATTATATTGTAATAAATGTATAATAAAATATAACGAATTGAAACTAGTGCTAACAACAATAATTTTAGGGTACATTTGGGAAAAAAATTATATATTGAAAAAGCAAAATGACACTTATTTTAGAACATTTTTATATGTTACAGAAGTTAAATAGGAACATGACTTATATAGTAAGAATGATAAAAGAGAAACATTTGAATATTTTTTTTTAAAATTAAGAAAGGGTGAATTTTTTGTATTATAAAGGATTGTGACACGATGGTTAATTAATGTGATTTAAAACCTTATGAGCAAGTATATATTAAATTAAATTGTTACCTCAAGTTGGTCACCAAGGTTGATGACAATAGAGTGAGGCATTGGAGGGACATCAATCCATTGGTCATCTTTGAGAAGCTGAAGTCCACTGACTTTGTCATCTTGGAAGAGAAGGATGATGCCACCAGCATCTGTATGTGCTCTAAGTCCCTTGATGAGATCAGGCTTAGGACAAGGAGGGTAGTTACTAACTTTTGTACCAAAATTTGGACCCTTTGATCCATAAAACACCTTCTTTAAGTACCCTTTCTCAAGTCCAAGATTCTCACACAATAATTCAAGAAGTTCCTCTGCTAGTTTCTCCAATTTCTCTGCAAATTCCTTCATTGTCTTCCTGAAATACACAAAGATATGTTATGATTATATGATTTTATATGTGTGACTTTAGAAATAATTATAATTGTAATTTTTTTTAACGCTGACGGTATATATGAATTAAATACTAAATATATATTTTAACAAAACATTAAAATATGTGACCTGTAATCTTCATCAAGATCTGGGATCTCTGAAATATTAGAAGAAGGAAGATGGCGCAAAAAGAAAGTGCTTTCCCAATCCAAGTCATTTATTTCTGACTGAACACACTCCAAACCTTTGCTTGCTACCATTTCTTTGAACCTTTGTTCCATACACTTCTTATAGTGTTCTTTTGTGAGCTTCTCCACTTTGTCCATCAACTCAATAGATATACCATGGTTCACACACTTGAAAAAACAATAGCAAAAACGTTTAAACAACAAAACATATATATATAATATATGCGTGTTTAGAATCATAGTGAATTTAACGAAGTGACACGTCGTGATTCTGTCAAGTTCACCGTTGATCTAAACATGCATCGTATTAAAGAGAAATTTTGATGTATAGAACTAGTACCTCAAAGAAGCCCCAGTTCTCACAAGCATCTTTGATCATCTCCATGGTAGTTTTTCTCTCTTCTGTGTTAAGCTTCCCCATGTCAACAACTGGAAAGTTTTCCATTTTGCTTCTTTTTAACTTTCTTTCTTTCTTTTCTCTCACTTCAATATTGAGCTATATGTGAATGAGAGTATATGCTGTGAGGAGTGCGATTCTTAGAGGTGCAATGTAATGTATTTATAGGCATCCAACTTGAAGGAATGATTAAGAATGGAAAAACTATTCATTTAATTAACAAAAGTATTGCCTTATTGCCACAAATTTTAATGTGTATATAAAATAATTCTTACATATTTTTTATGCCTATAAATGACTGGATTTAGTTTTGCTTATATTAATTTATGTAATTTTTATCATTTCAAAATATAAAATTGTTGTTCATAAAAACAATTATAAAGAAACAAATAATGTTTTTTTATTATAAAATATATCATCTAATACATTAATCATATCAAATATTTTTTCCACCTATGTAGTCCGACTTAGCTAAAGAGATAAATCTTTGTAGTTGTCTGCGTGTTTTCTTGATTTATGTTATGTAATCTGCTAACAATCCATATTTCAAACACTATTTTTCAAAGACAACCTAAGTCTTACCTCTTTTTTGGATATGTAAACGAAGCGACAAGCGTCTTCTAAAACTCACACAAATAACTACAAGGTTGCGGATTCCAATCGAAATAATGTATTAAGCCTAGCAATATTAATATTGTTAATTGAAATAAATCTTACATATTAGACTTCATCAATTTAATTAATATTATTTATATGATGACGTTACACACATATGATTGATAGTCATCTGTTTTTAATTCACTCTCTACTTTTAAAGATTTGGAAGGAAATGTAAATACAAATAATAATAATAAAAATTATTTTTCAATGTTTTTTAGACAAAACTTTAAAATCATTAAGAATAAAGTGATATTTTAATAATTGAAACTAGAGATAGTAGATAAAAAAACTGAAACCTGTAGAATCTAAATGTAAAAAAAAAAAAAAAAGTCACCCATTTTTTAATAAATTCTTTAATAAAACAATTTTGTCACACATAGTTTAATAAAGGGGCATGGACCTTCAAAATTCCTTAAAAAACATGGATCTCAGGAAAAACGGTTTAAAGTGGAACATTACCATTTTTAGTAAACTAATACATATTTTTAATGACAAATTTTATTAGTTAGTTATCAGATATATGGTTGTCAATAGTTATTAGTTAGTTGTTAGATATAGTTGTTAGTTGTTACTTCATCCGTTCTATTTTAAATGATATACTTTAAAAATTTGCAGTATTCATATGATATATGTTGACCATATTTTTCTCCTAATATACAAAGATAAATAGTTGCATATAAGATGTTATTAGATTCGTCTCGATAAGTATTTTCAAAATATAAATTTTTATAATTTTTTCTTATAGATTATTAAAGATATTTAAGATAAAAATTGTGCATTAGCACGTGTGACAAAGTCAGCTGTGTCAAATAATATGGGACTGATGAAGTAATATTTTTTTGAAAATGCTAACTGATTTCCATGAGACACTGGTTAAGGAAGCAAAAATAATCGTATTGAATTGAAAATTGTGTAATCAATTTTTCATAAATGTAAAAAGTGTTGTTTTCAACTTAAAACTTGCTTTTTTTTTTACTTCCTTAATCAATAATCCAGAGCACGGGTTAATTTGACCCACATATATTTTTTATTGACATTAGTTAGTTTTTAATGAAAATATTAAAATAAATATGCAACTAAACTATATCGGGGTGGGAAACTTTAATTTTCGTTTTTGGAATCAACAATATGTTTAAAGAAAAATATATCAGCCTAGTCTAAATTTTAATAAGAGTTAATCAAAATCAAATTAAAAATTATATTTCATTCAGAAATGAAACTCACATAACATTTTTTTATTGCTTTGATATTAACTTGAAGTTCATCAATATTTGAAGTGAATTACAACTGCTAGTGGAAATTTTTTTATCTTTGCAGAACCAGGGAGAAAAAGTTAATAAGAATTGAAATAATTAAAAAAAATTAAATATATTTTTTGTCTCTAATTATTCAAAAAAATAAATTTCCGCCGCATAAAAAGTTGCACATTTACAAGATTATTATGCAAACAAAGTGACTGCTGATAAGTCAACCAATATTTTTGAACGATTTTTCAAAAATTATATTTATAACACTACAAAATAAAAAAAAGTTCCTCCTCAAAAAATTAACTAAAAATTTATTTATAAATCTAGATTTAAGTTACTATTTATTGAGTTATTGACGTTTAAAAAATCCATATATAACTCATCTCATGTTAAATACTCTAAAATTTTACAAAAAAACTTTTTATAATATTGCAACTAACTAAAAAAATCATTAAAAAATATATGTTTATCTAACAATAGAGACTAAAATTTCTTGAAGGATAATTTAAGGATAATTTTCTTGAGTAATTAAAAAGAGTGAGCAGAAACTCTCGTGGAGAATGTATGTGAACACATATTGATGGACCCCTACCAAATACCATATTTTGTCACACAGAGAGTGTGGCCATATTATTTCATTAAGGAGTTTTCGTCATATACCACCTTTTCTCTTACACGCGCTATATCATCCATTCATGTCTCTTTGCAAGTTTTTATATTTTATATATTTTTTTCACTTGTCTTTTTGCTTCTTAGGAAGCATGGACACGTTAATGAAACTATGAGGGATCAGCTTGCTAGTTTCTCATTGGTAAACAACTAACCACAAGGACGGACCTAAAAATATTATAAGTTCGTAATTTTCTACAAACAACTTTATATACGTTGGTTATATGAACATATAAACAATAAATTATCTACTATAAGCTCGTAAGTTGATATCAAATAGAGGCAAAATTCAACAACAACATCGGTTTTTTATTTGATCAGATCAATTTGAGTTTCACGTTTTGAAAGCGAGTCTGACATAATGGAATTTACATAAATTATATCAATGAAAGAGTGAATGTTAAAAGAGAATGTTTTTAACATTTAACCTCTCCATAGGTAAGGGATGAGTATAAAATATAAATACAATTAGTGGAAAATGAACTCTCTTTTTTTTTTGGAAAATGAAAATGAATTAACAAAGCAGAATCGAAGCACATGAAGCATGCAAATAATGCAAAACTTACTATTTGCGGCCATGCAACTCACTTAAAAAAATAATAATAGGATAATGAAATAGAAAAATATAATGTCATAATCCTTGATAGTTGATATTGTTCGTTTGTATTAAATTGATGATGATACTGCACAATAGGATGCTTAAGCTACCTTTTTCTTTATTATTCTTATGATTTAAAATTAGTGGTCGTAGGGAGGCTTATAACAAAAGAAAATGAAAGTAATTAAACACTGAACATAGACCAAGAACAAAATGAATTTGTATTACTTATTAAGATGCAAAGAAAATACTGACCAATGACCTCATTATGATGGATTCACTAATATATAAATTAGGAATCATCCTACAAGAGGGATAAAAAATAACACAGCACAACGTAGCCGTCTCTAATGAATGCATGAATTGATTTGAGGCGGCCCTTTTGATAATATAGTTTTTTTGTTTTTTCCGCTAATATTTTGATGAATTTAAAGGTAGTGGATCGTCGATTCAAATTTATAGTATGAAGATTAACTAGTTCAACTAGTTTGAGTTAAGGGAAAAGAAGTTTGAGATTCTAACTTCAAACACATGTGAATGGGTATGTAATGGGTATGTAGTAACAAACTATAATTACTAATTCAATTTTTTTTTAGACTTATAGTACATGTTCTTTGCCTCTACACTAACCAAAATATTTGAAAATTACTCTTTAAGTTTCTAAAATTGCTCTCACACATCCGAAAATTACCTTAATTCCTCGAATTTCAGAAGCTTTTTTTTAAGGAAAAAATTCGTTGTTTTTCATTAGCTATCAAGTCTCAGATACATGATGGTACATCATCATAAACGTGGGAGCTAGCATGAGATGAGGCTACCCTAGCTAATTCATGAGCGACCCAATTGGCTTGCCTCCTATTGAACTCGACATGAGAGTTCTGAAAATTACAATCGAACAACTGCCTACAAGCCTGAATAATACAACCTACTTCACTGCTATCACCTAGGTTTGAATTAAAACGTTCAACATCAGACTTGGAATCCAAAACAAAATTAACGTTGTCATAATGAAGATCAGCCACCCATTGTAGTGCCGTGTGAAGTCCAACAACCTCGCCAACATCAACATCACAAAGAGGAGAAAAACAGTCCGTCTTAGCCATGACAAACTCACCCTGATCATCACGGATGCATATACCAATACCTACCATATTCAGAGAGTCAGAAAAGGAGGCATCAATATTACATTTGTAGCTACCATATGCCGGCTTCGTCCACTCGATGACAGGACCATGAACAACACTATTCGGCTGAGCAGGGATGTTCGTAGCTTTGTGCGATCTGACTTCTTGGGCAGTTCTCAAATCATCTAAGAGGTGTCGGGCCTGTTCAACAACCTGTAGACATGTTTCATTTTGTTGTTGCCACAATTTTAAATTCCTGCGCTTCCACAAGCTCCACATGATCGTCACAAACAATTCTTTTTACGCATAAGGCAGCTGGTTAAGAAGAGAAAATATCAAAGCATCCATGTTATAATTTCGACGTAGAGTTCTATCAATAATATCCCATAAATTAACCTCCCGCCACGCTTGCATCGCACCCGGACATTCTAATAAGACATGAATACTATCTTCGTAATTAGTTCAACACAAGACATAGTCATTAGGACAATGAATACTACGACTACTTAGGCGTGCACGAGTAGGGAAACAACCCCGACACACACGCCAAACAAAGTTTCGAATCTTGGGAGGAACCTTAAGCTTCCATATCGAACTTTGATGAGTCAATAAATTAGTGTTTTTAATATGTTATTTAAGTCTATTTTATTTATATTTGATTTAGTTTTATTTAAATATTATTTTCTTTTAGAATTATTTTACTTCAATTGCAAGTTATTATATTTCAGGAACAAATATTCAAAAGATTTAGTCTTGGAGCAAAAGAAAGGAGAATTGGAGCTTATTTGTGCCAAAAATATGAAGGTCTCAT
>Ga0228711_1000553_pt1 | contig 47083 bp, 21 predicted proteins | sample MedpolnodulmetaG_2_FD_177996 | JGI IMG/M metagenome (GOLD analysis project Ga0228711, IMG submission 177996) | Root nodule microbial communities from Medicago polymorpha collected in Santa Monica, California, United States - brown nodules | ecosystem: Host-associated > Plants > Roots > Nodule...
AGCATACATGGAAGAAAAGTGGGATATAACCCAAACCCTTTCAAAAGGTTGTGAACCTGTAGTTGGGCATTCCCAACATATTTTTAACCAGATCCTGCCTAATAATGTTTGGTGCATCTTGCCACCACAAAAAGCCATCAGACCCCAAACCTAAGTTGGCTAGACTATCTGCACAGTTGTGATTGATTCACTCACCGAGTTATATTTGATTTTATTTTTAAGTAAGTTATAATTTTTTTTTTTACTTAGAGTGTGTCACATTACAATGCATTATTTAATAGAAATGAAAGAAAAATTGAATAAAAAGTTGGCTAAATATTTCAGTAAAATTTGTTCTTTTTTTAATAATTAAAGAAACATTATTTCAAATAATTGTACCATATATATAAATAATTATCTAAAACATAATTAGAAATTGATCCACAAATATGATGACTCAATAATGAGTCGATAATTAGTTATTTTAATATAATATTTGAGTATATTTTATTTAGATTTAATATGTTTTTATTTCCTTTTAGAGCTATTTTACTTCAATTGCAAGTTATTTTATTTTAGGAACAAAAATATTCAAAAGATTGAGTCTTGGAGCAAAAGAAAAGAGAATTGGAGCTGATTCATGCAAAAAATATGAAGATCTTATACAAAAATATTTTGTGCAAAGAAATTGAAGATCTTGTACCAAAATATAGCATAGAAGCGCCTCATATTACCCTTTTGCTACTTTTGCTTGTTCGACAAACTGCCTATTTTAGTATTTCTGACCTAGAGCCCATGGTTTCTTGTGCAACACTGTAGTGATTTAATTCTTGGGACTCAAGTCAATGTTAGACTATAAATATAGCAGTCATCTAGTTTGTAAAACCATCTTTTGTTCTTGGAATTCAATAGTGATAATTGTTTTCTTTAATAAAAGTTCTTTCTTTTATTTTCTTGTTATTTTATTTATGTTCTTCTTCTTCTCTTCTATGTCTACGATGAACATGAGTGAGTAGACTCTTCTTGTCTTGGGATTGTTGGATGAGTCTAATGACCTAATCCTAATCAAACCAAGCCTCGAACCCTAATTTTATATAAATCTACTTTCTAATCTAATTTCACCGTTTTTATAATGAATTAACAAATACCAAACTCATAAAGCAACACCGGAGGGTTATTATTTGTTAATTCATCATCACAAATATCAATTCATAAAGCGACAGCGGAGTTTTGATATTGGAACAAGCGAAATTAGACAAGGATTGTGAAACATAAGAATAGTCTAGCAAACCTTGAGACAAATAAAGTTTCATTCTTCAAGGATTCTAATAGCAATCAACCATGAGAATAGGCATGGTTGCTAGAGGAACACACTCAATGATTTCGAGAGAAACTTGCCTTTAGAAAGTAGGTCCAATATAAAGTTTAGGTTTAGGGTTTGTCATCAAGACAAACCAATAATCCCAAGGCGCTTTTTATTATTATTTCCTTTCATTAAAAATCAAACCTTTTCAACTGAAATCTCTTTCTAATCATCAATTAACACTAATCAAATTAAACAACTCCTTGTTGGAACGATACTCTCTTTTTACTACTTCGGTAGAATCGTGCACTTGCGGTTTTGCTCATCATGTAGTATAACTATTATTCAAAACTTGCAGACCATATACCATAGTTTGAAACATTGAATACATGACTTTCATATCTTCATCATCTTTCATTCACTTGTTGATTTCCCTCATAGTTACAACATAGAGATTAAAAAATGTTCTTAATAGTAGATTTATCAACATTTTTGGTATATAAGGAAGAGCCTCTACCAAAATACCGCGACCAATGTGATGCTTTTAATCGTACCTGATCAGAAGGTGACTACAGATGCAATTTTAATGTGGTGGTTGTAAGCCTCAGTTGTTGACACTCCGACACTCAAGTTAGTATTGAGTTAAAAAGGGGGTCGAGAGAGAGTAAGAAGATTCTAACCTTAGGGACTGCAAAAAGTCCCCTTTATATAGAGGTGGATGTTGCAGGCGCCGTTGCCTAGCACACGTATGGCTCGGCGATTACAAATTTGTGGAAATCGTAACCGCCAAGGAGAGATTTGGGTTAGTTGTATTGGGCCTATGTAAATGGGCCTTTTAGAATTTGCTCGGTCCACAACATCTTTTTACAAAAAAAAAATTGTGTATCGGTAAATCTTTTTCTATCAATGACAATACCATCAGAGTTTACTGAAAAATTGATACCATCATCAATGATATCCCAAAGTTCATCATCAACATCAATGATATAACTATACATTTTCTTTTCAACCAAGAGAAATGTTCAACATTGCCACTGAATGATGGAGGTCTAGCTGAGTAAGAATTTTTACCATAGGTGGTATTGTTTTAATCATAATGCACAACATGATTACCAGAACCGGAAGTAGCACCTGAATCTGTCATGTTTTTCTAAGGATCTAATTTGTTACAATGTTAAGTGTTGAATAAATAGACCAAGAGTTATGGTACCAATTTAAGATGAGAAAAACACAAAATGGGGATGTTGAATTGTGTTGACATTTTTTAAAACTTTGTCTAAGTGTTTATAAGAATCACAACATGCAATCAGAAGATGAAAGATAAACACAAGCAATTATCCTGGTTCACCCCACAATCTGAGGTTTGTCTAATCCCCTTGCAGTTTCAAGGAATTTTTCACTATAATCGCACAAGATTACAATTGCTAAAATACATAAGGAAGAGACTTCCATGCGTCCCACAAGAAGACTTCGACAATCACAGTTTAACAATATGTTTATATGTGTTTATACTTTCAGAACTCAGAGAGTGGTGAACTTATTTTAAGAACAAGAAACTGATGACACTAGGAATTTCTAAGATACCAATTTTGTAAGAATTTCTAAGTGTTTGAATACTTTTGAATTTGATAGAGTTTTGGCTCTTGTAAATTATGCGAAGTCTCTATTTTTTTCAAGTTGCTCAAATCCTCAAATAGAAGAGTAATAATAGAGCCATTGTTTGAAGATTTTCAACTCATCAAATTTGTCCTTGAGAAGCTTGATCAGATTTGATTTTTTTTCTTCCTAAATTAGATAAATGTCATTGAATAAGACTAGAGAAATCCTTTGCTTCTTTTGGAATGATCTTTTGCATTCTCTTTGTTCTTGAATTTCTTTGTTTGTTTCTACATATGGTCAGAAAAGGAGAAACTATACTCTCAAAGGTTGAAAGCGACCTTCCATCATAACTTGTTTCCTTTAGAGGATAAATCCATCAAAGTTTGTTTTCATCAGTCTCTTCATGACATCTTCTGATCAACAAGTTGACTTTGAATTGACCTTTCTTCATATCATATTTTAAGTCGTCAGAAGTTCCCAATGCTTTTCTTGAATAGCAAAATGCTTTCCTTTGTGTGCTAAACTTGAACTTGAATTCAAAATTTAATTATATAGTCTTTAACACTTGAGCGTACAGTAGAGTACCAAGTTTTCCTTTCATACATTAATATTATGAAAACCTTAAAGACATTGTTATAAAACTCATTTTGGTTCTACATCAACAATGTTGTGAGAGCTAAATTTGTGTATACCTTTTTAAGTGGGATGATAAATTTATCGTTAAAAAAAACTCTACAAAAAGGTATTTAGAAGGACATTTCTCTAAACATGAATTTGCTTGTTGATTTGGTATTTCTTTTATGTTGAATATGTTGTTTTTCATATATACCATGTGTGCGATCTGAAAATCGAGAGGGAAATAAACATGATTAGAACATTAGAATTCTTAATGTCCATCTAGGTATTAAAAAATTAATTTTAACATGACTTGTACAAAATTGAGTTGGCATGAATGAATAGTTCATATTAGACCTTCTATTAAGATTGATGTGGCATATTTGACGTCGAATATCTTAAATTCTTGATGGTTTGAAATTTGTTGTGTTTAAGTTAGAAATTTTTAGAAAAGAAATATGTGTGAATCGGTTTCAGTGCATGATTTTCTGGAATTATTGGTTTGGAGTGTTGAGATGGTTACTGTTGCATTGTGTTTGTACATGATTTATCTACCTCTCGTAAAAAAATTACTACCTACGTTCCTAATTATAGGACTCTTTTGAGAAATTTTTTTGTCTCTTTTTATAAAAGTCATTTGCTATTTTCAAGTACATTAATTAATTCTTTACAAACATACCCCTATTTATTTTATGTCTTTTTCTTCAATCATCATTAAATACTACATTGAAAACATACCCTAACCCTCTCTCATAAATGACAAATTTGTAAAAACAATAGTAATTACATACAAATTTATTATCACTTTTAATTTTTTTAATTCCCATTATTTTTTCAAAAGGACCCTATAATTAGGGACGGAGGTAGTAAAACTTTTATAAAGTAATTTGATCCTTCATTCATAATTATTATTGACCACTGTTCTGAAAAATTAACATGCAAGTGTCTTTTTGAAAATAAATGGAATTAAAAAAAATGGTCAAATAAAACCCTGCAACCACTTTTAATCTCCTTTTCTATTTACATTCAAATAAATTCCTCTAATTACGGAGTTGAACGAAAATCTTTGTGGAGGTAATAACTTACTACTTTATTACTTGAGTATGATTTAGTGCACTTGCTGAGTTTTACCATCAGACAACAAAGATCAAAGCTCTGATTAGAGGATGTATCAAGTCTTGAAGACTCTAATAGAAAAAAGTCCAGAACTTCAGATCGAAACAAAATATGATGGATCAGATTCTAATGAAAGCAAGTTCTAGTGGACATGCCAGCTTCCCTACCTCATCCCTCGTAACGACGTCGACCACTTGATTTCATTTGTTTTTATTCTAGCTTTATTTTAGGTTATGATTTTCCTATATTTGGTTCAGCTTGTTCGCTGTTTAGATTCAATTTTAGTTCATGAATTCAGTTACTAGCTTTCACCACTAGTTCTCTTATAATTATGGTGTGGCTGCTTTCTGATTGGCATCATCGTGCGTCTTGTTTTTGTTCTTGATTACGGTGTCTATTACTTGTTCCTACCTTTGATTATCTTATTATTTCCACGTATGTTGGGATCTACATGTTTAATTGTCGGTGCCGTTTTAATATTTGTCTCAATATTCACTACTACAAATATAGAAAAAATAGCGCCCCTTAAATAGCGCTTTTAACACTAAAGTGCTATATATAGAAATACAGAGGTCTTAGATAGAACTTCTTATAAAAAGCACTATCTTTGATACTAACTCTATATAGCGTGTTATTTGAAAAAACGCCAACAAAGGCTCATTAAAAAAAAAAATTAAAAATTCTGGATTATTTCACAATAGCGCTTATTATAGGAAGCGCTGTTTATGGCTCAATCTTAAATAGCGCTTTAAAAGCGCTAGCGTAGGTTTGACAAAGATAGCGTTTAGATTTGATGAAAAGCGCTATCTAACAATTGATTTCTTCTAGCCTAGTGGTAAGGTATGTTTGTTGTCAACTTCAGGTCTCTGGTTCGATCCCTGCAGTATTGTGTTTTGGTTTTATTTTATTTTATAAAATGCTATACATAACTATCAGGTCGCATGTTCGATCCCTAATTGAACAATTTATTTTATTATTTTATTTTATATTTTAAAAAATGCTATAATTAACTAAAAGAGCTATTTTCCTTTAAAAAAAACTAAAAGAGCTATTTTGTTTGATCCTCCAAAAAAATAGTAAAATTCAACTAAAATCTTTTTTTAAAATTATTTCCTCAAAAACTTTGTAACATCGCGATTCTCATTCTACGAAAACTGCCTCTCTGCTTCTATTCAGTCATCACTCTCACAATACATTCATCGTGAAACAAAAACGCTGTTTTTAAACCTGTCTTAGATGGCGTTTATTTCTGAAAGCGCTATCTAAGGAGAACCTTTGCTAGCGCTTTTTGAAATAAAGCGCTATATAAACCCTGCTTTAGCTAGCGCTTTATACAGAAAAAGCACTATATTACCTTTACCAGCGCCATTTACAATAGCGCTTCAAAAGCACTATCTAAAGCCAAAAAAAGCACTATATAAGCTCATTTTTGTAGTAGTGATTGTTTGAATTCAGATTGATGTGATATTCTAGTACGAGAATGTTTGACGTGAAATATGTATTATTGTTTTCTGTTGTTGTTGTAGTGAGTTGGTAGGTGAATCGATACGTGTTGGCAGTCGATTTATTCACTGCATTGTAGAGCTCTGATTAGAATTAACTAGAGGTTGGATCTACTTGTGTTGTTTTAAATAATTGTATGACCCATTCGGGTTGACCTATACTTTTGTGTAGATTTTTTTCTAGGCTATATGTCACTACCCCCTTTATAAATATCTATGAACACAAGGAAAAGGGTCAAAGTGTACAAAGGGTGTCAACAAAATTTGATTTAATTTATAAAAAAAATATATAAAAAAAGAGAAAAAGGTGGGGGAGTGTGTAACTGCATAAGGACAAAGTTTTCTTTTGATTAAATGTCAAAACTATGTTTAGAATTAATGAAACTAATTTCCCTCAAAGAATTGCATCATTAATATCTTAGAAATCTCATTTTTGCATGATTCTTTAAATATTTGTGATGTTAAGCAATTCACTTGTGCATTGATTCTTTAAATATTTGTGATGTTTTATTACTGGTGTGAATTGATTTACAAACTATTCCAAGAAAACATGTGAATCGATTCACTTTTCTAAGGAAAAACTCATTACCAATGTGAATTGATCCACTTAACACTCCTGGTAAACATGTTAGTCGATTCACTCCCTTTTTTCTTAATAAATTTTATTTTCTTGATTTTATGTGCATGCAAGCAAGGTTGGTGAAGCATGGATTGGTGAGAATCAAAGGGAATGGATTTCTCAATGTTGGAAATGCTCAAGATCAATATCTTCATAAAACCAAGGCTAATATTGATATCAAGACTGAGTTTCATTGAAGATAGAACCCATTTGAGTGGTGAATCAATTAAATATTCAACATTTCTCAAAATCGAACAAATTAATATTAAGAAATGCATTAATTAAAAGAAAGAGAGATGTTATTTTACCAAATTATTCTAATTAACTATTAGTTTGTTTTTCATTAAAGAAAAAACAATATTTTAAAAGTAGCGTATACAGTATTAATTTAAGGGTACAATTGAAAAGAAAAAGTTATTATTGCATTGAAAACTGAAAGCGACATTCATTTTGAAATATTTTTTTTTATTAAAACGACACTTATTTTGAAACAGATGGAGTACAACATTTTGAAAATAAACTTTGATAAGCTTTTTTTTTTTTTTTACATTCAACCTTGAATTTGGTTTAACTTTTATCACTTTTCTACGAAAGTTCTTTTTCCAAAACTATTTTTTTATTCGGGTATCTATTCACCCCCACTGTATATTCGTCCATAATTACTTTACGACACGGTGGTAAACTTAAGAATAAAATGTGATATGCCTGAATTGGAGGCCATGTAAATACATACAAGTTTAAGAGAGAAATACAAACTATTTATAATATTACTTAGTGATTTATTTCATTTTATTACCAACATCTTAGATAACGAAGCCATACTTTCAATGTTTGTGAAACTACGAAAGGAAATGAAAAATACAATTATTGGGAGTGATCGTAATAACAAAATAGCAACTTTGAAATAATCAAGCATATTGTATATTGCATAATTCTTAAAGGACTAATTCTTCGCTGCACGAGGTTTATATGGATCCAGATCGACATATATACATACATTTTCACGACACTTGATCCCAAAAAATCTTAAAGAAATTTGTGGACAAGCCTCATCATCTTCACAATAATCACCCACTGTAATGAAAAAAGAGAATAAGTTAATGTTAATAAAACAAGACAAAATATTTTGTAAGAACAACAAAGTAGAAAATGAAATTTGAAAAGTATAAAATAAATAGCTTACACTCAGCGCTCATTGCAACAAGAAATAAGGAAACAAATAAAATCAAAGCAAACACAAGCTTGTGAGTTTTAGCCATTTTTATCTCTCTTTGCATGTCAAAATGATCGCTTTATAGTGTCTAAGGAACAAGTTGTACTGAAATAAATAATTATTTTTAGCCCTTGAGGAGTTGTAAAAACCACTTCCTAAATATAGAATTATTATTTAATCTCTCTTTATAACACTTACTAAAGGGTAGGGTAGCATAAAAAACTTGTTAACTATTGTAATTTATTATTTTATGATTAACTTTTCAACCTTTGATAATGCACAAGTACTTATGCACAATTAAAGATATCATTACGATTAATGCACAATTAAAGTGGCATCATACTTATGCACAAGTTGAATGTATTGCAGGATTTTTTAATTTATAAAATCATTTTTAGGATAGGTAGTGTGGATAAAATTGTGTAGTTGCAAGATTTCTTCAAAATTATGTTGTGTTTATGGGCACAAAATTGAGAATATATATACACACAGACAAAGATGATGTTTCATCAATAGGGACTAAATGTCTCATAACCAAAAGTTAAGACTATTGGTTATGACAAATAAGTTTAACTAAAGTTGATTTTTAATTAATAAATAAATTTGGGTCTAAAGAGCTAATACTAGTCTTTCTAAAACTGGAATTTCCAAAACATCAAATGTGATGCTTGCTAAATGGGTAAGAAAAGTAGGGTCTCATTTTAATCTAAAAATGTCGTTTAAGCTTTGAGACCCTTGGAGCATCTCCACATGGATTTGTTTGGTCATTCAATAAATAAAATTAGAAGACAACTACCTATATATGAGGGGAAACAAAAATATCAACATATGAATTGGCTTATGTGAGAAAAACACAAGAATGGGTTGAATTGTGTTAACTTTTTCTTCTTTTTAAAACTAAGTTCAGTGTTCAGAGTTTTATAGAGTTCAGAGTCTTAAGATAATGTAAAGAGATAGAGAGAAGAGAAAGACACAACAATTATACATGTTCCTTCCACAATTCGGAAGTAGTCAAGTCCCCCTTGCACTTCCAAGGAGTGTTCACTAAAATCAATATCTGATTACAATTGCTCAAGCACCAAAGCAAGAGACTTCAAACTACTCAAGCACAAAAGCAACAGGTTTCCCATGCTCAAGCACAAACGCAAAAGACTTCCTATGCTCAAGTACAAAAACAAGAGACTTCTAATCAAACAGAATTACAAAGAAAATGTTTGAGGTTGAACACTTGATATACAATCAGTGGTGTTCATAATACAAATAAGATACAAACTTTTAAGACTCTAGAATTTCTAAGATATGAAAGTTGTTAAGAAATTCTAAGTGAACTTTGATGAAAAACAATTTCAGCAGAGTTTTGACACTAGTAAAATTGTTGTGAGTCTCTTACAATCTTCAAGTCTTCACTCCTTTATATAGGGGTGTGAAAGATACTGTGATGATTGTCAGCACATCAAAAAGAGTCGTTGTGAATCTTGATAATCACCAATGATTTGTTGTTTGATTTGGTTATTGTCCTATGAGGGAACAATTTCAAATCCATTCCTTGTATAGAGAATAACCAGTGTAGTCACAGTTGTTGTCTTGTACTATTGGAGACATGAGGAGTGGTGTAGTGGAGGTAGTGGTTGTACAATTGTACTATGTCCTTTTCCTGCGTTCTTCAGTGGATAAGCATCCAATGCCTTCTAATTCCTCTAAAATAGTTGTTACTACAGGCTTCCATTCCTTCTGCAATCATATGCATTCAGAATAACAACTTCTAACATACTTCAGCTTCCAGTCTTTAGACTCTGATGAACTCCAACTTTTAATCATTCTTCAGACTCTGATGACGTCAGCTTCTGGTAGATAGCTTCTGATGGTCTTTAGACGCTGTTTGTCTTCAGACGCTCTCTTTTTCGGACTCTATCTTGCAACACAAGCTTCCTTTTTGTAAATTCCATTGCTCTCATTTGTTCTTCCGGAACCTATACTTGGTTTAAAGACATAATTTTTTTGTCTATGGTCCTGCATACCTGAACAAATATTAGCATATTCAACTGACATTTTTAATACTTTGTTATCATCAAAACTCAAAGTGGTATTGTTAAACACATTTTGTTCCAACATTTCTAAGGCCATGTTGCTTATCAAAATAAATATTTAGTCAATGTGTATTCAAAGGCTGAACAATTTACAACGAAAAACTTTTGGAAGCAATGTTGAATGAACTAATCAAATATTATGGTGATAGATTAGTTGCTTTTGAGATTATTATTCAACGGAAAAATCATGTGAAAAATATTATTTTATCGGTTTTAAATATAAATATTTTAGGGTTTGAGATTTAGTGTGGAATTTTATATTGCTATTGGACACGTCTTGAAAGGCCAAAAACAATTTCACACCTCTGTGAATTACATTACTCCATCTTAGACCCGAAGAGAGGACTTGTTACAACTAAAGAATTTTAAAAAAATAAGAAACATTTTTGTTCCTCTTTTCCCAAATATCATAGTGGAGTGGCACAATGATATACCAATCAAGGTTTGGTTAAGGGTGAGGAGAAACAGAATTTAGTATGACATTCACCATTAAGACAGGGCCTTTATTAAAGGCAAGGAAATGTCAAGTTTTACAAAGGGTAAACCTATACGAAAAAGAAAACATAGTGGAAAGAACATGGAAGAAGAACTTCAGTTGTGAAGAAATAAGAAGTAACTAACATCGTCATTAACGATAAAACCAGTTGACTTCAAATTGATTAATGAAAAAGTAACATATTGCCAAATATGGAAACACATAATGTTTAAAAGTTACTATCAGTTCGTAAATTACTAATAAAAGAATTAAAGTTAAATTGGATTTAAGAAAGAAAGAGTGAGGTTGAATGTTAAGTCCGTCTTTTTCAACAGTTCTATCATAACTATATTTGGCAGGTATCAACTTATCCAAGAGTAGACTCTACTATTATATAGTTTTCTAGTTGAAGTTCATGTTTAAGAGTATTAATATGATCATCCATCATTTGCTTTGATTCAGTAAATTCATAAATGACATCCTTTTTTGCAACTCTAATTTCTTCAAGAAAATTCAATCATTTAAAAGTTGCATTATGATTATGTTAAGTTTTGTTAAAGTTAATTAGCCAAAGAAGAATTGATGATAGAAATGTTGACTTTTTTTTTTTTTTTAATATTGTTGATAGTAATCTTTTATTTATTAAGTAGTTGCTTACCAGTGTTTTTGGTAAACAAGAAGGGTTGGTTTTGGTTACTACAAGCAGGATCAAACCAGAAATTCTATGACATGTTGTGCAATGGTTTTTCTAGAAAATGAGTGAGCGTTCATCAAATTTATAGGTTGCTTTATGAACAAGACGAATCCGCGTGGTGTCTTTCGGCAGAAAAAAGGATAAAACAAAAGAAAACACAGTAAATGCAAATAAAAGACTAAAAGTTTAAAACGCAGAAACTTAAAGAAAAGGCAATTCATTAAAGTAAAGGTGGTTCGACAAATCAGATTACATACATTATGTATGACTCTTTTCTCTATACGTCAGTACTTCGAGTGCTTAAAATTTCTATAGATGAAAGTCAACCAATGTTGACCGCATTAAATGGACATGTCGAAATTACAAGTAGTCTATTTCTTAAAAGTTTATCAATTAATATAAATAAGTGGAGAATTTGGGTTCAAACTCTGCCCTTTACATAACACAATGTTCCTACCAGGTGAGTTACGCTCACAGGGACATTGTTGATATTAACTTTAATATAAGTAAATAATTCTATGTAAGCAATGTTGAGGTCAATTTTCACTCTAATAGTAGGATTAGTAAATTAAAAGCCAAATAGCTAATTTTCTCCTCAACCTCTAAACCGACTTATCTTCTCCCCCAAAATCCATGTCTTTCTTCTCTGATGTAGCCTGTTTTGTATGGTGGTGCGAAGACATCCCTTCTCCACACCACTGATCCTCCCCCTTCTTTTCGTCTGAACCCTTTCTTTCTTCGACTTCGTCACTTTTCCTTGGTTCCCATCGTCATTTCACCACCGTTCACAAGGTTGTGTCGGATCCGGTTTGGTTCGTTGTTTTTGGCGCAGAAGTTGGGTCGTTTTGCTCCGGCGTTGGTCCTTTCTTTGGATGGGTTTTTGCTTGTTCGCGGATCTGGGCTAGCTGGTTGTTGTCGTTGTTCGTATGGGTTCCTCTCCTTTGCTATAGGTTGCGGTGGGTTTGGTTCTCTATGAACTTTTTGTTATTGGTGTGTTTTCTTTTTGTTTTTGTTGGTGTCGCCGCTGTTATATTTGTGGGTTGTTTCGTTGAGGTGGTGGAAGTTTTGTGTGTTGCGGTTGTTCCTTTTGTTTTGTTTACAGGAAGTGGAAGATGGTCGTGGTTTGATCTGATTGTTGTTGGTTCGTAAATCTCGAACCTGATTCTTTCCGGGTTTGAGATGGGTTCTCTGGTTCTGTCCTGATATGCTCGAAAGGGTTAGGTGCGTAGACGCTCTGTGTTGATGGATGTTGTTGGTTATCTTGCCTTAAGGATATTATCTGCCGCGATTCTTGCATCGTTGGTGGATCGTGATAACAAGACCTATGCGTGCTTCGGTTCGTAAATGGTTGGTTTAGCCTGAAAGGGCTTTTAGCTTGCTTCGCTCAGAAGGGGGCTGTTGGAACTTGGGTCGTTTTTGTTTTGGCAGTCGATCCATATGCCTTTTAAAAGCTCTGAATGCTCACTCTACGTTTTTTTGCAATTTGGTTTCGTGCCTACACGTGGGTTCGCTGAATTGTCTGTGATAGTGATTGTTTAAAGCTACGTCCTTTTTATACCACTTTTGTGCTTATTTGTTGTATCCCCGTTACGGGTTGTATTTGTGGTTTACTGATCAAGTTTATGCCTCCCAGTCTTGTACTTCTTGATCTTTTTTAATTTATTTCTTATTTTGGCTTTAAAAAAATTGTTGAGGTGGAATTTAAGCTAGTTAATATATTAGACATGATGGAAGATGTCATCAATAAGAACAAAGACATATCCCACTTGTATTTAGAGACAAGGCGATGAAGGAACAAGCAAATGACAGAAATATCCCACTTGACCAGGGTAAAACGTCCTTAATTTAATTTTTTGATTTAGAATTCCTATAAGATTAGTTGATGTATGGTTCAACATCTGTTTAGATTTTTATAGAGTCGTCTTCATACAATGTGATAAAACTATAGAGACAATCAACATATATTTTTATTGTGCACGTTTAATTGTGTGATGTTGTCAATTCTTGCAATTGTGTAATGAATAATGTAATATGTAATATGCTTTATTGACCATCTATCAAAGGAAAACGTGGTACAATGGACTTAACACAATGTCTTGACTCAAAAAAAAAAAACTTAACTCTTTTTTTTCTAAAGATTGTTTAACTCATTATTAACCAATATATAAACATTCATTAACCATAATTTCATAAGAAATTTTTTTAATTAAAGACTATGAAGAGTATTTAAACCCTAACATTCTTGTGGTTAAACATGACTTCCCATTGGTAATTTATAAGCAAAAATCTTTGCATAAACATCACTTGGTATACTTTGACGTACCATTGGTGAAAATTAGTTAACAATTTAACCTCACATTATTAAAATAGTAGAATAAATTAAAATCTTTAAACAAAAACAAAGTATACAAAAAATATCTACATAAACTTTAAATCACAATTTCAACATAGCCAATAAATTTTGGGTGAAATCAAGGAACACAACCAACATCACATCCAACGCCAGAAGCATTCCCCAAAATGATCTATAAGTTGGATGATTAGAGTTTAATATTTGTATCTTGTAAGAACTCCTTGTATAATCATTAAGCCAATAATTTATACTTTGAATAAAGAAATGAAATATTGGATTCTCTATTTAAGAGAAATATAAATTGAATTATTTGTAAAATAATTAGTGATTAGTGTACCAGTCTTTTGACATAAAACTATTTCTATAGGATATGAATTAAAATCTTTTTTTTTCAACTTACAACTATTGGAGATATCTTGATAGCTGTTGGGGGATATGGAAATAAAACTTGATATGCCTAAATCGGAAACCATGGCGATACATCCAAAACTAAAAGTGAGGAAAACAATCTAATTTTGATATTTCTTAGTGCCTTACTTTATTTGATTACCAACATGTTAGAATACAAAACTGTAATTGAAAGGTCGATGAAATTATAAAAATAAAAATAAGAAACACAATTATTGGATGCAAGCTACTATATAAATAATGGAATATTCTATTTAAGGTATATTGCATAGATTTTGTGCTAGTGTAAAACCTCATTTTTCCCTGCAAGGTGTAAGTATAACCTGTTAGGTTTGGTACTTATATGGTTCTATATCAAAATATACACATCGACGTTTAATGCACTTCCACCCAAACCCTGTTAAGGGACTTTTTGGACAATCAGCATCCGTTTCACATGTAATATACTCTAAAGCGAGAAAAGATAAAAAATAAAAAAAATAAAAACATTGTTAATATAACAAGATAACTATTGCATACAAACAACAAAGTAAGAAGGAAACTTGAAAAGTATGAAAAAATAGCTTACCCGCAACGTTCATTGCAAAAAGAAATAAAGAATTTAAGATAATCATAGCATACAAAAACTTGATTGTTTTATACATATTTTTAACTCTTTGAATCTGATAAATATGATATTATTTGATCACTTTATAATGTTTAAAGGAATATTTCACTAAATTCTTTTTTTAAGAAAAAATAGCTCTTAAGGACTTGTAAAGAAAGAACTTCCTAAAATGAAAACTATCATTATTAAAATTGTGTTTAGAATGATTATGGAAAGGGTAACGTGCGAATCATTATAATTTATTCTTTTATAATTAACTTCTCAACCTTTGATAAAATAAATGAGAAAAATAAATAGTTAGAACATAGCAAATTTATCGCTACGAACGATGCACGTTCAAGATGACAACATAGTTCTGTAGAAGTTGATATAGAAAAATAGATACATGCTTAGGATTGCATGCCGATACTTGTAAGTTATAATCATATATAAATCCTAAAAGAAAAACTAATTCTTACTTCCTTTGATAGTAATTTTATTTTTATGTTGTCATCATAAAGAACAAATTTTTCTTCGCCAAACAACAAAAAAAATCGAAAGAAGATCATTTCTAGATAAAAAAAAGCATAAGATTTTGTTATTTTGCAATATAATAAAACGGGCTTCAAAATGCTTGGAACATCTTGCAAAAGCATAAAACTCTACGAGCTCATGTAACTTTCAAATTCACTTCCTCCTCTTTCTGGACATCTTGCAATTGGACAATATGGTCCTTCATATTTCAACTTTCAAGATATTAACATCCAAACACAAAAAATTCATATATGAAAGTACTTAAAGATGGAAACCGAAAAGTGTAATGACCTTTATATAATCCCAGCTTGGTTCACAATTGTATCCAAGGCAAGAAGAAGAGTATGCTCTATTGAGAATAATCACATAATCCTTCTTAATTTGATGTTTTAATAATCACAAAATCCTTTCTAAGTTGATGTTTTAACGATAACAAACTCAATTGAACAAAAAAAACCAATTTGCTTCTGATATGTGTTGTTCTCCAATAAGTTTCTTTGAGTCGTATTTCGAAAAGGATTTTGAATATGTGAATACGTTAAGAAAGACTTCAGATTAATCAGAAGGCCTTCATAATGAGACCATAAGGCAAACTAACCCATCGAAATTGACATCAAGGAGAATTAAACCCGAGACCGAGCACATTTTAATGTATCATGCCAACACCACCAGAAGAACTCAAGTGGGTATTGAAGAACAAGATTGAACAAAGAAATATGTAAATCTCATGAACAACATTCTTCAGTAAAAAATTACTTCATAAAAGTGTTGGATTAATTATTTAATTAATCAATTATGGATTGACAATAATCAAATATTATAAGTTAATCTTATAATATAATTATGGTCTATTGTGTTAAACACTAATTATATGATGAATTTGAGTGATTGAGATATTGTTACTAAATGGACCGTGATGGGTTGGACCATTTAGATAAGCCCAATGAGAGGTCCCTGCCCTCAGACGTTTAGCTATTTAAACGTCATCTCATCAGACGGTTAAGCATTCTGAACAACATTCTGAAAACCCAAAGCTAGACGGAATGAAGGTAGTTATCCCTCTCATAGTTGTCGGTGTTGTCGGCGGTTATCCTTCATCAACCTAATTCAAAGGTACCCAATTTCTTTATTCATTCTTTATTATTGATTAATAGGTTATAACTTGTATCTAGTGATCCATGGCTAAACACTAAAACTTTTATCAATTGGTATCAGAGTCTGACATTAAAAACACTTCAGATTGTAGATTGGAAAGATTAGAACTGCAGATAAGACGCACTTCTGAATGGCTACGTTCAAAGAAGATCAAACTAAGTATTCGAAGATCATAATGGAAGTCAAGTATGCTTAAGATTGCAGATCATGTAGGTCCAATTTGCAAGTGAGAAGCACCAAGTTTGAGATCCTAAAGACCACATGAAAAATTAGAATGAGATATTCAGAAAATACCAAAATGAATGATGAAACAAACATAGTCAAAGGTGAATTATAAGATCATATTCATGGATCGGAAGCTAAGAAGCAAAGATGAAGATAGAAGGGATAGATTTTAAAGAAATTTCATCATCAAGGCAAGACAATACATAACAAAGTAACATCTAGTTTTTCAAACAACTAGTTTATTGCTTGCTAAAAAAAATCAATATCTATCAAGAGAACCATCGTTCACATGTAACATAAAACTCTTACCATCTCACAAAGTCTTTTTTACAAAAAGAATCATACATTCATAGGCAAAAATAACAGATTACTTAAAAATATATCATAATCACATTAAAATACTCGAGATTCATTTGTAAATATTATATATGAGAGAGAGGTGTCATTATGAGATCAAATTGATCATCATTAGATCAAGATCACAAATAACTATTGTAAATAGTTGATAGGGCATTACAAATCATCTTAAGGGTGTTAAAGGTGAATTGTGGGATTGTCAAAGTCTAAAGAGACCGTCCAAAGCTTGTATGGATAGGCAAGCCAATAAAATAAGAGAAAATAGTGCAATATTTAAGAGGTTATGCCAAGCACTATATTGGATAATCTCACAGATTGTATGGACTAGACTAGCCTAGTTAGGTTGAACCACGATACGGCCATCACTATGTCATCTTCTCTATCCCTTATCTCTTTATTTGATAGCTCATAAGCAAACATATTATTGATGACAGCTCATCTGATGATGTTTTAGCTATGCTTTTTAGTCATTTAATAAGCATTTGAGGTCATTTTAGAAGAGTTTTAGATGAGTTGCTCATGGTTTAAGGGATGTATTGTTTTCATTTGATTTATTGTAATTCTATTTCTTCCCAAAACTAACAACTTAATATATGTTTTTGAGTCTTTTAGAAGGTTATAGAAATTAGAGAATGATGATCAATGAAAATTAGAGAAGGTTTTAAAGACAATACAAGTTGTGGAAATTTTGTCTCAAGTCTCAAGAACATATCATGGAAGGAAAATACACAGAACTAATAATAACCGTGAAATTCGCACTAGGCACATGTATAAGCAAATCTCAATTGGTGCACGTGCAAAATTTTCATCATTCATCCAATTTCTTCAAATATCAAATTTATTTTGATACATACTTAATTTAAATCAGCAAACTTGAATCACTTCTCAAAATTTGAGAAACAACCCGAATTTAAAAAGGGTCACAATTCACCCTCTATTCTTATAGCAAATATTTTTACTTCAACGAATAGAATCGCATAATGGATCCATACCAAGAAATAGAGAGCTGGTACACATAATTAAGACTCGTCTCCCATTGCCCTAGCCTCATATAATATCTCAATATGAGAAATATAAACACGAAGAAATCCTAACAGTGCTAGATCATAAAAGTATAACATTGTGGAATTATATATAGAAGTTTGTAGAAGGCCAACCCATCTCAAGACCTATAAGATCATTATAGGTTCCAAGAACAATTATATCTCCTTCATTGTCCATGAACTATAAATGACGAAAAACAGTATGATAATATATACACATAGTATTCTTAAATGACGCAGTCGGAAGCGTAGGCTAACAAACGCTAAATCTAGATTGAAAGAGATAAGTTCATAAGCGACAAACTTGTGAAAATAAATTCTGGAATCCACTAGAAAATTGAGAAAAACTCTCTAAAATATTATTGAATGAATAAAAGATGCAACAACTGTTAAACTTAAATATGGAAATAACAAAACCCTAATGAGGCGAAGATAACAAACTAAAAACAAAACAAACAAATAATAAAATTCGATTGAAATAATAAAATACTATGAAAACCCTCCTCCTACATCTACATCATTAAGATAAAAGAATTTGTACTAACATAAAATACATCAACTATTTGCATGGCAGTAGATACTAGCTCATCTAAATGATATGGATGTTTAGAAAGCTCTGAATCCTAAAACGTGAAGTAACTTCAAATGAGAAAATAGTTTGACATTTGTAAATCACAATGGTAGCAAGAACATATGTACGTTGAAGCCTCATCATTCAACAACACAACACATAATCAAATAAATTAGTGAAACGGACAAATTGCATAAACACAGTCAAATTCAAATCTAAGAAAATAAAGAAAACTAAATCCTCGTGATCTTAACTTACTTAATAAGAACATTGCATAATATATGTAGGGGTTGAGGTTCGAACTCCTAACATCTTATTTTATTCATCTTAAGTGGTGAATTTATTATCCCTAGATTACTTGAAGAAAAAAAAATCACCATCTCAATGATTGCATTCTAAGTATCTAGAATATAAAGCTCCAATCACATATTGCATTGCATCGCATCATCACTCAATTGTGTTTAGAACATATATGAAATAAAATATATATATTATATTATATTAATAAGTGTTATTAAAAAGTAACAACCCAACGAATAAAAAACAAATACAACATTTCATGCTGATAATATAATAATGAAGTATTAAAATGTATATATGTAGTTGAATTGAGTTTTAATGAAATAATCAAATATACGATGCGAACAACTTTCACAAAAATGATATTTAAAAAAAATTCAGTTGTGTTTTTTCAGTTTTTTCGATCACTTTGAGATTTTTATTCAAATTGGTTTGTATATAAACCTAGGTATCTTTTTTATTTTTTTTTATTTTTTACCGCAGGATATAAACAGTTATCACATACACGTATGATAGGTCATAATTATACCCTTTCATATTCATTGAGCAAAAACAAATTATTACCAACTAATGGTTTGTTTGGCTCAATTGTTCTCTATTCATCAACAGAGAGATGAGCCAAAGCAACTGCGACCCTTTCCCTTATAAACTCATAAATCTCTCCGCCACCCTCCCTTTTCTCCTCTCACCCCCCTTTCTCTCCCATCCAACGGTTCCTTCTTTTAAGGTTCTTCATGCATGTCTTCATTTATAATTTTTTTTTTGTTTTTGTTTTGAGACCATCTTGATTAGATTTCATTTCCTTTTTTTACATGAACACAAACAATTTTGAATTGATAGACAATCAATCATCAACATGGGTCGTGTTAAACTTGAAATAAAAAGAATAGAGAACACAACGAATCGGCAAGTTACGTTCTCAAAGCGTAGAAATGGTCTCATCAAGAAAGCTTATGAGTTATCAATCCTTTGTGATATTGATATTGCTCTTATAATGTTTTCTCCATCAAATCGTCTTAGTCATTTTTCCGGTAAAAGAAGGTATGAATTGCATTACCTTCATATATAATTTGTTTCTTATGTAAATTAGGCATGGTTTCATTTTATTTAGTATTATAACCAATGAATTTAGTGTGCCAATTATTGATTCGTTTATGTTTTAGATGCAATGATTTGTGGCTCGTAGGTTAGTAATTTTTTTTTTGTTAGTCAATTATATTTTTTGTGTTCTTGTTTTTTGTCCTATGGGTTAGGATCTTGACCAATTGTTACGGTAGAATATTTCCCTTGAAACCATTGCTGGCTTTTAAAAATTATAGCAAAGCAGCATCATATGATTTTGACCAAAAGAACTGAAATAATTAAATTTCAAGTAATGGATAACACAATAATAATTTTCTTTCTTAAAATAAAGGAAATGCTCATGCAAAATTATTTTTTAAATGGTGCTCATGTAAAACTTTAAAGCTACTATATACTGGTCATTATGTATACTAATGCCCATAATTATATTGTTATTATTGTGATAATCAGGATAGAAGATGTTTTAAGTCGTTACATTAATCTGCCTGACCAAGAAAGAGATAAGTATGTTCTCAACAAATAACTTCATTTTGTGTGAGTTATATATGGTGGTTTAAAACTTCTAAACACATTTGGCTTTTTAATTTCATTATTTATAGTAATTTGTTTCTTGCAGTGCTGTAAGTTTTCCTGAGCCACCCTACCGCCGGTATACTCTCAGGAATCCTTTGTCTCCCCAATTTTCCCAATAAATTGATTATTCTAGAATTTAATTAATTTTTCTTCTACAACAAAAAATTACTTAGTATTTTTTATTTTATTACTAATTTACTTCTTTTTCATTTATTTGCAGGGGCATTCAGAACAAGGAGGTAATTTTACTAACTATATATATCTAAATAAAAAATGAATATATATTTCGTTAAAATTTGAGAATCCATTAATCCCTTGAAATTTACAAAAATATTCCAAGCTAGCTCAATCAAATATTGTCCTTTCAAGCTATATATTATTAATAAATTCTAGAAAAATAAATAAACTACCAACAAAAATTGGAGCAGAAAAAATAATTTTTTTTTGAATGGTGGAGCAGAATAAATAAGCTAATCTCTAATTTTCTCATCTCTAACATTTACATAGTAGAAGTGTAGAATATTTTCTATAACTAGTTTTTGTCGTGTAATTTTGTTTTTTCATATGAATACTTTATAATTTTAGTTTATTTTGTATTTTACAGTATTTTCTCGGGATTCTTCAGCAGTTGAGAAGTGAAAATGACGTATCCCTTCATATGTCCAAGTTCGTAAATATGCTAAATCTCTGAAACTGTTTACAGAATACTTTATAATAGAATTTTGGATGATCAAATTAATAGGGCTAAACTTGTGTTCTTTTTCTTTTCTATAATGTTTCTTCTACTGCTTCAATGAAGTCCGGGAGACATTAACTCTGAGATTGAGGTAAGAACATGTCACCATGGCATACTGCAATTTTTATTTGAATATTAAAATTTTAAAACAAAATTATAGAATAAACCATCGATTTGGTCCATAAACTATATAAATATAAAAAAGAGGGGTGTGGTTGTGGATAATCTAAATTCAAATTTATCGTTGGAACGCTCTGCGGACGAGAGCTGATTAAGAGGGGTGGTTGATGTTATTTAGCTAGGGAGCTGGTTTTAGTGGGTGGGGAGCTCTTGGTGTATCCGTTGTAGGCCGCCTCTGTTTTCGGGTTCTTCTGCCGTCGCTAGCTCTTGTTGAGTTTTGGGGGGCATTGAGTGTGTGTGGCCTTGAGCTGAACCTTTTCCTTTCTGATATGATTTATGTTTGCACCACCTTCCATCATGTCGATTGTCTTCATGTTTGTGTCCTGGATTCTGGTGGGCCGGTTAATTTTGCTTCGAGATCGGAAGTTGGTGTCTAGTCGCAACCTTGTCTGGCTAGTTATTGTGTCTTCTTTGATGGATCGAGGGTGAGGGGTGCCTTGCTGATCTAGTTCTGGAGTCTAGTGGGTCGTTCGCTTTTGATTCGAGATCGGGAGTCATTTCTTTAATTCAAGTTTTTGTTTTGAGCTATTTATGGTGTTCTTTCGGTGAACCAGAGGGTGATAGGTGGTGAAGTTGTATGAGTATTGGATTAGGACGTTTTTGAATGTGGCTCAGCTCTAGAGATGTGTGGAGGATGTTTTGACTTTTACGGGTGTTGTTTTGGGGTGAGTAGTGGCAATGGGTGGTTATGAATTCGATTTTAGTGGTTGTTTATGACGGAGTTTGATTTTGGTGGTGAGGTTTCTTTTGGTGGTTATTGTCCTCATGGGTATTGAAACCAGGGCTTTGTTAGGTGTTGTGTGTGTATAGGTGTTGTGTGTATGAGTGTTTTTTATGGTGTTTATTTTGGGCGTTCTGCCTATATACGGCGCCTGTAACTTGTAGTCTATGATTCACCGATTTATGTTCGTCTTGAGCATGGATATGATTTCAAAATAAATTCGCTGTTAAAAAAAATATGCTTCTTTACTTGTTAGATATAAAGTTGTGCTTAAACCTTAAGAAATTTGACAATTCAGTTTATGCCATTAAGATGTTAGGGCTGAATATTTTATATGTTAGTGTATAAATTGAGGGATTTCATATAGTTTAGAGATTATTGATTTTATTTACATAGTTTGGGGATTAAATTGAAGAGGGGGTGATAAATTAGAGACTAGATTGATTGATGATTTATTCAAAATTATATGTTCCCTCCTAGATTGTATTAATTATTAATTAATTATGTAACATATTTAAGTATTTAGATGAGTCACATCCTTTCTCATGGTCATTAAATTTTCTTCTTAACTAGGAACTCCAACAAGAAGTTTGTAGATTACAACAACAACTTCAAATGGCAGAGGAACAGATAAGGTTCATGATTAATCTTTGTAATAAGATTGTCGAAACTTTTCTAATTTTTTTTCAATAATTGTTCTAAGGTTGTGGTGGATGAACTCAGGATATACGAACCCGACCCATTAAAGATGACATCTATTGCAGAGCTTGAAACCAGTGAAAAAAACGTAGTAGAAACCTTGTCACGTGTCATGCAGAGAAAGGTTTAATAATATCATAATATATTTTCTTCATTTTTATTCAATCTATGAAGTACGGATACAGATATTGACACCGCTAATAATTTGAATTTAATTATATGTGTCGACGTCGTATCCGTGCCGTACACGATATGTGTCCGACACCAAAACACGCCTAATTCAAAGAGTATCCATGTTTCGTATGTTACAATTTTCTTGGTTTATTTATAGTAAAAACATGCATGTGTACTCATGGTTGCAGGAAGTTTTGTTGAACAACCAACTATCTTCGTATGATCCATGTAGTATTCAGGTAATTAAATGAAACTATGTTTAAATTAACATCAGCTATCAATTTTTATTTTTATTTTTTACAATAGAGTGCTAGAAGCCCATATCAGCTATCAATTTTATCCTTACACAATTTATTAATTTTATGCAATTTAATGTTTGGAATTGAAATTTTTCATAAAGTAAATTCAGTATATAAAATTTCATATATAAAGACTTTAGCATTTATAATTAAATTAAAATCACAAAATTATGGCAGGGAATGCCCACCACTTTCGAGAATGTAGGTTGGCTACAGGATAGTGGTCAGAACCATTCGCATAATATTTTTGATGCATCCACTCCTATGGATCCTCTCAGGTTTCAATTTCTTCAACTTATCTATTTTTGATTGGCTTAATAGCAGTTTTAACCTCATAACTTTTTTAAAGTTGTGATTTTGGTCCCCTAAGAATAAAAACTACAAAATTGCCCTTTAAGTTTTGCACATGTGGCAGTTTTCGCCCCCAAGGCCAATTTTGACTTGGTCTACGCTGACGTGGCACCCTAAGTGAGGTGTCATGTGTTATTTTTCTTTATTTTTCCTTGGGGGACCAAAACTGCTACGGTTGCAAAATTTAAGGGACAATTTTGTAGTCTTTTTCTTAGGGGTCAAAATCGCAACTTCGTGAAAGTTAAGGGGCAAAAACTGCTATTATGCCTTTTTGATTATTTCCACCTGTCTCATATATAAGAATTTTTCTATTGTAACTGTGATCCAATAATTTAAAAAGGAACTCATTTGAAAGTGCATAATTTCTCTGATTCATTTTATGCCCCTATTTAATATAATGTATGAGATTTTAGAAATTCACATAATAAATATAGGGATTTGTTAGAGCACACCCACTAGTTTTTATGTGGGAGTGTTTTAGCAAGCTACACCTTAAGATGCATTTAACTACTTTTTAGTTATAACTTGTTAAAACACACCTTCTAAAAAATAAGTGGGTGTATTCTAGCAAATGCATATAGGAGTTGCTAACATACACCCACTTATTTTTTAGGTGTGTTTTAGCAACATTCACCTTAAGGTGTATTTAACAACTTTTTAGTTATATCTTTGCTAAAACACTCTCACATAAAAATTAGTGGGTGTATCCTAGCAAAACCCATAAATATAAAACATTTGACGCTAAAAGCATATTTGAAATAAAATTCAATATTTCTAAATTATAACATTAAATATAAACATGGTAGGATAGAGAGTTGGACAAGAATAGGATATACACATAGTATTTTTAAACCTCGCTAAAACGAGGAACATTTATCTATTTAAAAATGTATGACCTCGTCTCTAAACTTTATGCAACTTCATTCGTCGTTTCCTCTCTCTCTCTCTCTCTCATGTTTCATGGAGGTTCAGTTGAAGAAACTTGAGAGAGAAGAAAGGCTGCCTAGAGAGGAAGAAGGAACAACATGATTGAGAGAAAGGAAAGGAAAACAACAATTAAAACTGCATAAAGTTTGGAGACGAGGTCGTACATGTTTAGACACATAAGTGTTTCTCGTTTTAGGTTAAAGACATGATATGAGGTTGCTAATCCAAGTAAAATCAAGGATAAAAATAACGAAAAATTAATAAGATATGATAGGAAATAGGATTAATTTAACCATTTATATTACTACTAATTATGGATGGATATTATAATTCTTTGCTTAATTGACAAAATGCGGTTTTGAATTTGTGTCCCATCCTTCAATTTCAAGCTATGCAACAATTTTAAAGACACATAAAAGTAATTTAATTGACAACTAAAAAATAATTGTTTTTAATGTTTTAAAAAATCATAAAATTATCCGTTTTAAATATTTTGTTCATAAATAATATTTGATCTTTATTAAATGATGATGGTATGTTTAGGGATTTGTCCTCTGCTGTGTATGGTTCATTTTCACAAGGAACAAGTTCAAATGTTGTTGATCAAAGAGGTATAGGAGCCTGCCACGTGGCAAATTCAAACGATGGTAACATGCATGCATGGCCACAAGGATACACATTATATCCTCATCAACAACATCATCATATTCAACATGACATAGTAGGAACTGATCATCATCACCACCACCACATTCAAGATATGATGCCACATGGACAAATGAACATGCCAATCACTGCCTCACAAGTTGAACCACCCAAAAATGAATCAACAACAGAATATGATCAATGTAAACAACCTAATCATCAGCTTCATGCTCAATGACACAAACTAATATAAATATATGCTATCAAGATCAAGAAGCCATATTCTTAAATTATTGTGTTACAAATATGATGTTAGTTAAACCAGCTATAAATTTTCATATTAGCTGGATATCTGTAAAATAATTACGTATCATGTGCATATAAATTATACTTTACCATTGTCCTTGTATTACAATTACAAAAAACAGTTAGAAAATAGTCTGAAAGATACACAAAAAATACAATACTAATATTTTACTTTTTCTATATTTTAAGAAACTAACGAATTTGTTATGATATAAACCGATGTGTTACTATAAGGTAAGAACGAAATAGCTTATATTATCAACAAAATATAAAGAATGGAAGTTATGACTCGACCGTAGATTTTTTTGGATCAGAGTGTAACTCTCGATCAACTTATTTCAAAGGTTGAGCAATCTGAGTGGTAAGTAGAAAAATGGCCTTATCAGAGTGTAACAATATTGTTTTGCTTTTTCTATATTTTAAGAAACTAACAACAAGCTCTGAACATTCAGGACTAGTTTGGAAGGAGAAATCTAGAATTCAAAAATTTAAAGAAACACATATTATTTTCATAGATTGCCCATGATTAAAACTAGCAGTAAGGTCATTCACTTAAGGAACAACAATGACACTTCTTAATTCTCCTGTTACTATTGAAGATCGTGTTATTCGTTATTATAACCTAATATAATTTAACGACCACTAATGAATGCATGGCTAATTCTATAATCATTAACAACATCCTAGTGATTACCAATCATTTACTAGTTAAGGTTCCTAGTGATGTGGAAATTAAGTATGTTGTGTTTGAGTAAAATAGTGATGGAGCTACTGGCCTTGATGGATATGGTAGCAACTTTAATCAGTATATCTGGAATATACTATATCTCATGATGTTGTTAATTTTGTTTAGCAATTCTTTATTACTGGCTAGTTACTTGATAATTTAAACTCTAATCTTGTTGTTCTTATTCCCAAATGCTCCAAGGATGATCTGGTCATCTGAAGCCTATGCTTGGAGCTCAAGGTACCATCATTACTAGTCATATTTTTTATGTTGATGATATTTTAAAATTCTACAAAGGTTCTAAGAAGAACACCAACTGTATTAAGGAATTTTTTGGGCAATATGCTGAATATTCAGGGCATCAAATCAATATCAGAAACAATAATCTTTATGTTGGTTCGATAATCCTTTCAAGAAGTGATGTTCTTGCAAATGAAATTGGTTTCACACTTTCACTCATTTCAAATATTTGTGAGTTTGAATATTTCAAGGGAAATCTAAGCTAAGACATTTGAGAGAATTATGTGATAAAATCAAGGCTAAGCTAGCAACTTGGAAAGGAGTTCTTCTGTCTATCATCGGCAGAATTCAACTCAGCAAATCTATTGTTCATGGTATGCTAACTTATTTTTTAGCATTTATCTCTGGCATATGCACCTTTTAAACAATTTGACTGATGGTTCAAAAAGATTATATGGGGTGGTACATATCTACTGATGAAGTGTGCACAATATCTTGGTCCAAACCTTGCTTGTCTCTTAAAGAAGGAGGTTTGGGTACTAGATCTACTAGAAGAATGATTAAAGCATAAATTCTTCATCTCTGTTGTAGATTTTTAGGCTTTAAAACCATGGTCCTTAGAAACAATGTTCATATCTCTGACCATGTTAGCTCTTCTATTTTGTCTAACATCAAACCATATGTTCAAGAGGTTCTAACCAATTCTGTCTGGATTGTTGGTACTAGTGAAGACATAAGACTTTGGAATGCCAATTGGAATGGCTCATCTCTTGTGCAACTGCTTAACATCCTTTCAGCTTTGACTAAAACTTTGATATATAGTTTGAAGGATATGATCACTCATGATAATATTAATGTACCGTTATAAATTAATCAAACTTTCCTAACGTTTCTAATCAAATTAAATATATCATAATACCTATAATTGTTCAACCTGATCGTTTGATATGAAAGCGCAATAAAAGCAATATAATGAAGGTGTTCTCACTACTAAATTGGCTTTTTTGCATCTCAAGAAACCTGCAAATCCAGTTATTTTTGGTAAAACTATTTGGAAAATTTTCGTTCCTCCCTCATATTCCTTCATTTATTGGTGATTCATTCATAACATGCCTCCCACAGATGATGATCTTTGGGGTAGAGGTTGCATCATTGTTTCTCGATGTAGTTTCTGTCAGTATGATTATGAAACTTCAACACATCTCTTGATTACTTGTCCTTTTTCTGGCCAAATCTGGGATTGACTCTCTCATTAAATAGGTTATAACATTGATATGTCTTATACTCTGTTAGGTTATTGTATTGTGATTGGCCGCATTACATTAAAACAAGTGTTCTAGTAAGATGTTGGAACAGATGTCTTGACATGTTGGTACGACATCATAGCGTGTCTTGTTTCACATTCTTTGAAGATTTGTTTTAAGCGTGAGATCACTAAAGATTCTATGATGATATGATTCACGTAGAGTGTTGTCCAAGAAGCGTGTATTTCTAGAAGCAGCAAAGGTCTATTTAAGCTTTGTCGTGTTTTCTAAGAATGGATGTCAAAACATTTAAGGAAACAATATATATGCTTCTGGAATATTGTAGCTGAAGACTCTATTGGATCAGCTGGATTGTATAGCCATAATTGTTCATCAAGCTCATGCTATTCTCAGGCTATATAAAGGAAGACTTTAAACCTAAGAAGATCATTGAAGCCGCATTTTGTGAAAGTGTGAATTAGGGTTTTAGCCTTTCCATTGTTGTTTGTGAGCCACTCTTGTATCAAGAACATCCCATAGCTCTTCATCTAAACCGATAATGAAACTATACATTTTGGTTTTCCACCAAGAGAAAGTCTTAGGATCTCCATTAAACCTAGGAGCTTCGTTGTTGGAGTCAGATGACTTATCATCAGAAGTACCATAAACATATGCAACAACATTATTACCAGAACTGGAACCTTCAACAGATGTCATGTTTTTCTCGGATCTTTTCTGTTACACTGTTAAGTGCTAAGACAACAGAACTAAGGCTCCTGATACCAACTGAAGGTGAGAAAAACACAAGAAAGAGAGTTGAATTGTGTTAGCTTTTTCTTCTTTTTAAATAAAGATAACTTGTTTGAATTCTAATTCCCACTTCAACTCAATAGCCGCTAATAAACCTTAAGCAGCTTCTTTTCCCAGTTTCATGCATATATATACTTTTTTTATGGTCAGCTCTGTTTGACCCGACTTTTTGATGGTCTAAAAGTTACTTTGAAAACAAAGTTAAAAGTCAGGACTTTACAAATAAAGTTAAAGTTGTTTGGTAATTTTTTAATTTTACAATCGTAGAGTCACTTACAATAAAAAAAACAATATGATATCCCTTCAGCTTGATTTATAGGAGATTTGATATTATTCCACCCAATATATATAGTGTGTGTTTGGTTTATACGTTATAGACTTATAAAATATTTAAAATCTTATTTTTACTCCATGAAAAATTAAACCATATTGTCCTCGTGAGCTTAGTTCAGTTGGTAGGAACAATACATAATATATGCAATGTCTGGGGTTCAAACCCCAGCCACCACAAAAAATTAAAACCACATTTTTTAGTTTTTGTAAAATTTTCTTTCAGTATTTTTAGTTCCTATAAAAAATTTCATCACCATTTTTAGTCTTTGTAAAAAAAAACATCAGCATTTTTTGTCCCTAAAAATGTTCAAGTAAAATGTAACACGGACTAAAAAATATGATTTTATTTTGTAGAGACTAAAAATGAAATTCTAAATATTTATAGAGTCCAAATACATATTTATTATTTTATAATATTAGTATTAAAATAGTAATTTACAATTGTAATTTAGATCAACTGAAATCTGATTCAATTTAAGCCACATAAAATTATATTGGATTTTTTAAACAATTATCCAAATTAAACCGTATTTTAATATTTGAATCAAATAGTTTTTATTGGTAATCGATCCAAACCGCGCTGCGAATACTTACCAAATATCATTTTTGTAAAAGAAAATATCCATTCTCACAAGTGTATAAATTAACATTTGTATAGTCACCCGATATATCCCTGGACCTTGAGACCATAATTGGATCTTGTCACCAATGCATATTGAAGCCTTATAAAAAAAACCTATACCATCCTAAACCAATATGACATTGTGATTTGCATTTGTCATTCAAAATCAGGCTACAATTTTCAATTACTCCCCCCGGAATTGATACCTTTACATGACTCGACCTTTCATTGAGCTTCGTTTGCACCACATGTGCTAGAATCATCTATGTGTGAAAAAGGAGTGATGTTTTAGCATCCAATTTCATAATTGAAACAATTTTTTTAGCTAATGTAACAATAAAGAAACAGATGATAAGGATATTCGAATTAAAATTAAAATTGTGGTCTCTCTAGTGGTTGTCCTCCTTTAAGTTATTACTCGTTCAAATATATTATATTATTTCCATTTTAGTTTAACGAAGATTGTCACGGATAAGAAGTCATTTGATATGAAGATTCTCATAGAACATCGATTAGTCTTAGTCGGTTAATCTTAAAACACAATCTTACTTCAACTGTGAAGGTTTTCATTTGAACTGAAGTTTGTTTAACAAAGATTATCACAGATAAGAAGTCATTGATATTAAGATTCTCATACACCATCGATTAGTCTTAGTCGGTTAATCTTAAAACACAATCTTACTTCAACTGTGAAGGTTTTCATTTGAACTGAAGTTAGTTTAACAAAGATTGTCACAGATAAGAAGTCACATATAAAAGCTCATTGTCACATTATTACCTTGAAATTAAGTTAAGGGATTAATAATGTAATTTGGCATATAAAGTTGTTAGCGTGTTTAAATTTGTACATGATAGAAAAAACTAATACATACACAGACATATATCACCATAAACACACACACACACACACACACACACACTTAATTTGTCAATTTATTTTAAAAAACCAACGTTAATGGACGCCAGTTTTCATACACTAGCAAACAACCTTCAGTAAATATAAAATAATTTAATTTTACACTATAATAACAAAACGTATTAATGTTAGAGGTTGGAAATAATAACCATCTTCAACAACCTATTATAGTGACCGTAGTAAATTCGTTGACCAAAACAAAACATATAAACAACTCTCATCTAAATTCCTAAGACTATGAGTTACATTATTTATAAAAGATTAACTACCCAAAGGTTTGGATTGTTAATTGGGCGCGCCTATAAATGCTTGTATCTGGTGAAACAACGGGTAAGTGTAAAATATATGTAGTTTATAAAGTTGGGAGCTTGACATTTATCTTTCATGGCTTGCTGCTTTTGTCCAAGTTATCTGATGGAGTAATAACTACCATGAAAGCAACAACACCATCAACCAGGCAAAAGAGGCATATGAGGGGTACTGAAAGAAAGTTGGACGTGAATATGTCAAAACCCATTAACAACTCGTATGACATAAGTGAATCTTCATACAACAGTGATTCTATACAGGTATATCCACCTCAAACTTGTATGTTTTTATATTTAATAACATATTTCTTACAACTTTATGTATTTAAGGTTTATTTTACACCAACTTGGCTGAACACAGAACCGCTTCTGATATCGTTCTACAAAGTAGCATACAAAAACAACTTGAAATAGTGTGTAGCCGTTTGAGGATTGTTGAACCAGTAGATTACAAATTGCATGAGAACAAAGTTGATCATGGTTTACAATTTGTAAGGTATCATGGTTGTTTGTCATGCTCCTTTATGGCTGATCCCCTCGTATTAGTTGGTTGTTTTAATAAGAATAAATTTGATGCAAAGGGAGATGTAGATGTGCAACTATTGCGTCGGTTGTTGAAAGCTACTAGTAGAATGATACATGATTACAACTATTACAATGTTTAGATCCTATATGAAGAACTACAAAGGTCACTTGACGAAAACTTCACGTTTAACATGGAGATTGCTACTTTGAAAGGAGATAATAAGTTTGTTAATACACAGCCTTATATGGTCTACCATGTCTCTATCATTTTTGCATGCCAAAATAATGAACCATGCATGGGTTCTTAGTATGTTATTCTTGGCTTTGGTTGATGTTGCATGTTTGTAGTATGCAATATATGACTACATTTATATCATCTTTATAATCACCATGTACACCAATATGAACTTTTAATTTTTTACATGTGTGTTACTATTTTTCATTCAATATAATTATGCATTTGTCATGGTATTACTATTTTAAACACCAACGGCTAGTTGGCTTGATCATTTTGGTTGCCCTTATCCACTTAATAAGTTAGCTCGTAATCATTTCTATACATTTTTTATGTACAAAAACACATATGTAATCAGCTTAAAAATTTATATATATGTTAGGATCTCAGCTTAAAAATTACGAGTGTAGAAGAGATTAAAAACAAATGTAATTAATCTGAAACTTAACCTATTTGTAAAAACAGGTCACAATAATTCTTATATTAAATGACAATCCAAACAACAACTTATTAAATAAAATTCCAAAATTTTCAATTATTCTAAATAAATATTTTAGTTAATCATTTTTTTATGGTATACGCAATCCTTTCCTTTGTATAAGAGATAAATATCTCGCATACAAAGTTAATGAATACGATCCAACAAAGTTAATAAATATCTCGTCAAAACTACCAAATTGCAACTTCGAAACATCTTCATTTTGCAGGTTAAACATATCCATCTTTACAATATCGTCAACACCATATATTACAAATGGTTCATCTTGACTTAGATCTGAAAATATTGAATCATTCACACCATTATAATTTCCTTCCAAACCCTCATTATCTGTATATGAAATTTCCTTCCCATCACTAGAATAATCATCTTCATTGTATTCAGAACCTAAGAATGCTTCATCATCTTCGTTTTCTTCTGCAGAGAACTCCCCTTCCCGACCACCATAATCATCCCCTTCCCTGTCACCTTCATCATCCCCTTCTCTGTCAGCTTCACCTTCATTCTCATGTGTTATCTCATCATGCACTTGCGTAAAACATGATATACAAAACTAGGTCAGATAATCTGACAAACAAATGGGTTACAACCACATATTATAGATATATGTATATGTTCACTTACATAATAAGTTTGCATTACTTCATTGCAGATGCATCTTCAAGGACATTTGTATTCTATTCCATATGGATGCTTTAACCTTCAAATATATACAATTTCTATCAAAAATAAAATCAAAATTGAATATTATCAAAACTGAGTAAATGTTAAAATACTACAAACTTACCACTGATAATTATTCAATAAAGTGAAGTGAAGCCAAAATCTGGATAAGTTGAAACGGATCCAACCAAAAAATCGATATCGAAATTTAATTTCCCAGATCGACTTGTGTATAATTATGAAGAAATTGGAAGGAAATGGGTGTTCTCTTGTTTAAGTGAAAAGGCCAAGAAAAGGAGAAAAGGTACTAATTATAAACTACCTAAAATGACCTTAGCATTCAATTTGTAAATATAATTAATATAATACTTATTACTTACAACAATAGGTAACTCATGGTGGACAACCGGTCGGGTTCGGTCGAATTTGGACCGAAAAGCCCAAACCGAATTGCACCCGCGGATGGTTAGAAAGAACCCACTTCCGTCTGTTTTCTTCAACAGTTTGGCCGATGTCGGATTCTTCGGGTGGCGGGTTGGTTAGATCGGTTTTACGGGTATGGAGAGTGCCAACAACAAAACAAAAAAATACCCATAAGTTTGAAGATCAGAAGAAAAAAAAGTGTACCAAGCAGTTTCAATCTTTCATTACTCGCAATATGAAGAAGAAAATGGTTGTACGTGTAATTGAGAACAAAGAAGAAGAGTGAGTGAATGAAGTTGTGTGTGGTGTCCAAAAGATATAAGTTCATGTGAACATGAAGTTGAGAAGTGGGGGAACTCATCCGAATATTATGAGAAGGAGAGCATATGGGGTGGTGGTGTCTCGAGGAGGAAAAGGTAAAAATGCTACTTAACCTTGGTTGTTTTGGTGTAACTGTGTCTTGTGAGTTGTGAGAGGGGTGAGTATTCCACCACCTTATTGTCTTTGTATTTCAATCTACATTTCTTTGCAACTCCTACACACAACTAAGTTTCACTATTCTTTTTGTTGGCAATTGTAATTATACTGGTTTATTCACCATTTTGTTTTTCCTTCTTTTTATTAGTCTTCGAAGTCAGTAATAAAAATGGCTAAATAGAAGTGTTGGAGTATTATATATTATATGTATACATTTAAATAATCTTTATTTTTTTCCTTTTTTATTAGTCTTCTATGACTTACTGATTTCTGAGATTGGTGTTGTGAATTGTGATGTTAATGCTATCTATGGAATAGATGGGTTTGTGTCACAGAATAAGGTGGCAAAAAATAATGACATTGATTAAAGAAGAAGATATGAATAGACAAGTAGCTAGCTATATACTACTTTATCGAGAATTTTAATTTTCATTGTACATATCGATCAGTTGTGGATACTGGTGGATGAGAATTTAAGATCTGAGTCCGACCAATCAAATCTGTTAGTAACTAAAGAAGTCACTCTTCAGACCCGTAGATCCAACATGACCCACCCGATTCACTATTTTACATACCAATTTTTACAGTTTGGGTCGGATCTCGGGTCCTCATCCACCCCTAACTCATATTGTATTGACCTACACTTGCAAGTTATGACAACGTCAAAAAAAAAAGGTCAAAACAAGTCTCGCACCATGCGAGACCTATTTACGTCGCATACCTTAAACGGCGCCCAAGTTGTATCACTAATGACCTGTTTGGTAGCACGGTAGAATTGAAAAAAACACAACAGCAAATCACGACAACGTTAAAGCTACAAAACCCAGCTTCACAATTTTGAGGATTGGATTGCATTGGGAAGTGTTATTTTAACGTGACGTGGTTTCAAAATCATATCCAAACACACACTAAGTTTCTTTTGAAAGAACTTTTTTTTAATCGTGTTTTATTTGCCTTTCATGTTTCAAATTCTACTAGTTAAACCCTTTCTTCACATTCCTTACAAAAAAAACAAAACCCTTCACATTCTTGCGATCTCAATTTCAAAATTAGGAAACAAGAAACGAAAAAAATGGCGGGACCAGACCCCTCTCCTTCTCCAAAGATCCTTCTATCAAAGTCCGGACTCGTCACCTCGAAACTCAGCCATGGCGGCTCCGGTGAAGAAGATTCCACTCAGCACCGTCCTCGTCTTCCTTCCGTCGCATCCCTCAACCTTCTCTCCGATTCTTGGAATTTCCATTTCGATCGCTTTCTCCCGGTACGTTCTCTCTACTTCATCATTTTTCGATCAAAATCTTTACAATTCGATGTTATTCAACTGAAAATGAAATTGGTGTAGTTTTTGACTGAGAATACGGATTTCACGGTGATTGGAGTTATTGGAAGACCTGGTGTTGGCAAGTCTACGATTATGAATGAACTTTATGGTTTTGATTCAACTTCTCCTGGTTAGTTTAGTTTCTTTATTCTTGCATAATTTGAGTATACATTCATTATTTTTATAATTAGAAATGGAACTTTGTAGTAAGGATACTTCTGATCGAATACGTGTCTCTGTTGCCGTGGGGCATGTGTTCGTGTTTGACACTGACACATGCAATTACGGTGAATTATGTCATTTTCTCAAAATTGTAGTGGTGTCTATGTGTCTTTGTCGAGTCTTCATAGGAATCAAACTGAATATCTCGGAGTTAACAACACTTATACTATTTGTACCAACCACTTGCGCTGCGTTACACTCTAATGGTAGTAAATATTCATTTTAGTCCCTCGTACAAAATGTCGCACCTAATTTAGAAGGGGAAAAATGTACAGATTAGAATTGACAACTTGCAAATAGTGTATCGCAGTTGCAGAAAATAGAGTTTGTTCAAATTCTATTTCTTAATAGTGTTATAGCTTCATAGTTGCAATTTGACAATATTTGGTACTAAGAGAGTAAGAGGAGTGTTATGGTCTTATGGACACTATTTTTAACACTTTATCCAACACCCACTCTTTTATTGGATGAAACTCATGTGGGTCCCACAATTTGAAAATGGATCCCATGTGCGTTAAAGAGAGTGTTCCTAACATTTCTTTTAGTACTAAATAGCATATTTTAGAACAATAGAGATTTGTTTGAATTCCGATATGCTATAGTGCACAAATCTGGCTCCTCTGCTTTCAGAAATCCCAGCATTCATGCATTTGGGACATCGTTAATGGTTCAATTAAGATTAGACGGTTCAGATTCAAGCTTGATATTTTGAATAATAAAATACAAATAAAAATTTGTTTTTTTAGACCATCTGATCTTGATAGGACGGTCACCTATGTCCTGAATGCGTGAATGCGGTACTCCCCATTCTGTTGGGAATTCAATTTCAGCGCTATAGCCAATATTTGTGTCCTTACTAATGTGTCACAATTTTGTAATTCTGTTGAGTAATTTGTGGACTATTTTTTTAGGAGTAAACTAGGTTCCACATTTGTCTTAGGGACTAGAATGAGTCTTTAATTTCAATTTTTTTATTTATTTGAATACTTTTTAACTTTAATTTAATTGATATATGAGAACACAGGGATGCTACCACCTTTTGCCATACAATCTGAAGAGAATAGAGCCATGGCAAAGGATTGTTCTATTGGCATTGAACCAAGGATATCTTCTGAACGTATTATTCTTCTTGATACGCAGGTTCTAAGATCTAACCATGATAACTTCATTGCTCAAACAGTTTACTTCTTCTTTTTCTTATTTGTGTACTTATTTGTTATTTGTATTTATAGCCTGTATTCAGTGCTTCGGTTTTAGCTGAGACGATAAGACCTGATGGCTCTTCAACAATTCCAGTGATGAGGGGAGAATCCTTGTCAGCTGAATTGGCTCATGAGCTTATGGATATTCAGGTACTTTTTCAATAAAAATATAATTCTGTGTATAAACTTTCTAGCTTGATCATAATTGGTCTTTATTTTTAACTGTTACCGACCGGCGGCCGCTGTGTTTGCTGTCTGATCAATTTGTTTCCGTCGGGATGCTAAAAGATTCTTTCTAGCTTGCTGTTTTTCTAGCGTCAATATGTCATATTCTGCTGGTGGTGTCAGAGGGAGCCCTTGATAATAGCATGTGGTGTTTGATGTCAAAGGTATGTGCTTTAGTCTTAGTTCATTTATGATATTTGCTGATGCTTCATTTTGTGTTTAATGCGCGTAGGATTATTTCATGCGGTGTTGAGTATGCAGTCATTTGAAAAAGTGTTGTGCCTTTTGGTTTCATCTTTTATTTAATGCATTTGATGGGTATCTTCTTCTGAGATGAATTTTTTTTGTAAGGAATTGGGCTAGTCGATTTCAAGACCTTACCTTCACTTTCTGAACTGCACAATGTTATATGAAATCCAGTGGTTTAAGATTCATCCATTATTTTAACAATGATCATTTCGGTGAATTGTTGCAAGTGGGACTTTATTAGATGTTTTTGTGTTGGAAGACCTTGTCATTTGTTAATCTTGTTTTTCTGTCAACTGATTTTGAAGAGGGAAGAACAGCAAGTCCATAATATCAGTTTCTGGATCATATTACCTTCTTCTTTCAGATTTGTTTCTTCACCCAGTGAGAAATTAACTAGTAATATAGTAAATTTTTAATCACCCTCTCCGATTTTTATTTTACTTTATTTTAAAAATGCCGGACTTCTCCTGTTGCTGATATTCTGATTTGTTCATATGATGCTTACTTGATTAACCTTCTGCCGGCTTTGAGCATTGAAGATTTTAAGGGTCTGTTTGGGAGGAGGGGGTTCTGTTAGGGTTTTGAGGGAAAGGGCTTTGGAAGGCTAAGATTATATTTTAAAATATATTTGATATTTTTTAAAAAATTCAAAGAACAACATGATAAATAAATAATCATATGTAGTACTTTTCATTTTTGCCTCTTCAAAAAAAAAATCATATGTAGTACTTCAATCGCACTTAATTGATTTTAAAAATCATTTTATAGTATTCATAATTTAAAAGAGAAAAGTAAAACATCCTCTCCCTTCCCCTCCAAACATACCATGAATCCCTTATAAGGACACACACATGATGTTATTGAATTGGAAAAAAGAAATGCCATATGCTTGTAATATCTTTTTGTTGACAGTTTTTCTGAAGAAAAAGAAAAATCTGTTTCTGGGCACCTTTGTCTTGTACATCTTGTGCAGACACTTGATTCTTTTATAAAATTATGTTGTGAAATCTATTGATGTAATTAAATGATTGACCATGCTGTGCTTGTTATAATGTAGGTTGACTTGCTGAAGCATGACATTTCAGACCCATCCTTGCTGGCTTCATCCCTTTCACAGAGCTCTAGCTCCGGGATTGAGAAAGATAACAAAGTTCCTGAACGTGAATACTTGGCTACTCCTGTTTTTATACACACCAAGTAAGAAATGTCTTTTTTCCTGAATATATTTTAAGGAAATAATTGGCATAAATGAGTCATCATTCATCAAATGCTGTAATTATTGCATATTGCAATGCATTCAATATAAACCCTTAGATGTTTCATGATTTCTCCAAACTGTTTGCATCTTGTACTTGGTTAAGGGGAATTCTTGAAAGATCGACCTGGAGTGATGAATGGTTAAATTGTTTTATAACCTGATTTTCTACTTATTATTAGTAAAACTCCCTCTTGGTCCACGACCCTTGGTAGCCAAAAGTTTTGTTGAACCCCATCTATTTCATGTCAAGCCATATGAATGAACCCATTTAAAAGAGTAAACACAAATATGAGATCTTAAAGGGAATCAAGTTTCTGACGTTAATATCAGTGAACTCGTTTTCCGAAACTTTCCCTTTAAATTACCTTTATTAGAGTCTCACTCTCACCCACTGCATGTTTCACTAAGGGTCTGTTTATGAGTTTAGGAGGGGAGGGCTTTGAAAAAAGGAAGGATGGAGTGGAAAGAATAAAGTACTTTGGGCGGTTTATTTTTCTTCATGATACAAAATCCCCCTAACTTGAGGGAACTCAAAAATTGTACTGGATGAGGATTTTGAGGGGTTTGGATAAATTCTCCAAATCCATTCTATGTTGTTATCATACTCTCAGGATTAAAAATATACTAATTAGAAGTATTCATTTATCATTATCTACGAAAACATTATTTCAATTTTTTTGAAAGATTTCCCCTTTCCTAAGAAACTGAAGAATCAAAGATGCAGAAGATTTTTAGTGGTGAAGTGGTACTGATTGGTAAAAGAAAATTACAATACTGGAATTGTGCATCATATATCCTTTCTTCAGAGTCAGAACCCTTATAATGAACTCGTGTGCATTATAATGTCCAACCTTGGTGTTTCCATGACAATCTGGCTACTTTTATATATTTTGTCTATTTAAAACATGTCAATCTTATATATTTTAAATCTTTTAGCTTTGTATCTATCCACTTCATTCCCTAATTGAAATAAGGTTGCTGTATGATGAAGCACTCATCTTTACTTTATGTGGCTTGTACAGGCTACAAGGTCGAGAGTTGAATCCTAGAATTGTTTGGCTGTTGAGCAAGGCACTCATGCACGATTTCAAATCATCATCTTTTGTTAGAGAAAACACTGGAAACAATCCCGATGAGCATTCATCTTCTATGGTTCACGATACTGACATGGATTCTAACCCGCTAAAATTGTTTGCCATCCCATTTAAGAAAGAAGAGGACAATCCAAGAGCTCAGCATGAGAGTTACATTTCTGCTCTAGGGAAATTACGGGATCAGGTAGCTTTTTCGATCTCCATGCACACACCACATGTGAGCACACATACACTGAAATGAATTTCATACAAATATTTCATTGTAGGATTTATCAAGTTTGTTATGCTAGTGTAATTATATTGCCTCTTCTCTTGTAGACCAGTTAGTTTAAATAATCAACAGAATTCAGGATACATAGTGATATGTTTATTTATTTGCTAGATTTTAAGCATGAAGCCACCATCTTTCAAGAGACCCGTGTCTGAGCGTGAATGGCTAAAAAGTTCAGCCAAGATATGGGAACAAGTTAGAAACTCCTCAACGATATCAGAATACGGCAGAGCACTTCAACATTCTGGTATGCATAGGAAATAGAAATTTAATGAAGGTAGAATGATTCACAACAGACTTGTAAAATGATCATACTCGTGTATGACTCTCACATTTGCTGCACTGATTTTATTGCTGGTGAATACAATTCTATACCTACTTTCTTAAAAGAAATTCCACGGTTCAGATGATTCACAATTTTTCTGTATATTAGTTTAGTTACACAGACAACTAGTGCATTGATCATGTATAAGAGATGTAGGCAACATGCACAAGGATAAATTGTACCGTGACTGTATGTTAAAATGCTTGAGTAAAGATTGGTGGGAATTTGTATTATTTTAGAGGAGCTGGGAATTTGTCTTGTTGACTTTATGAATAAGCAATTTTATCATTTTATTCCGTCTTGCATTCACGTATTATTTTGGGAAAATTAGACTTGCCTCTCTTCAGATATCTCTAAACAACACACTATTTTGGCTTAAAGACAGTAATTTAAAAGTCTTCATAAAATAATACAAAAGTGATTAAGTGACTTAATTGTAACTACAACAACAACAATAATATTAATAATTAAGAATTAAAATTTCTCCAAAATATAATAGTGGATCTACGTGACATTAATTTAAGTTATCTAGTTTGTATCAAATAAAGACTAAAGTTTAATAGGTTAAAAGTTCAATCAAGCTTTCATGTTATTTATAAATGTTAAGCACCCATAATTTTTTATTTGGAGTTATCTCACCCCAAGCAAATATTAACAAATTAACCATTAACATATATTGATATTTGTTGTTTAACCTTTATTTTGGGTTGGTCTTTTATGTTTTATTTTTCCTAAATTGGTTTGTTATGATAAATTTTGTTTGCCTTGTTAGCCTTTAAGTTACCTTCCGGCCGTTTAATTTCATGAATGTGTGAATCACAAATTTTGTTGCAAAATTAGAGATTAGAGATAAACAACATTTATGTGTTCATTCATCATGTCTCACACTAGAGATAAATGAGTCAATATTTTAGGTTCCTAAACTTTAACCATTCCTGCTAAATGAAGACATTGTTGCAAACAATGAGATGTTTTGGTTTTGAAGTTCTTCGATTTGAGCATTTAGATTTAAGTAAGACGGAGAAAGGATTTGGACATATTTGACATGTCTATGTAAATTTTCTCAATATGAAAATTTCAAACGTGATTTATTTTAACCAAACTTGTTAAAAATGCTAACGGTGAAAGTATAATGTAACATACAAGAGCAATTCGAGAAAATAAAACTTTAATAGACCAATCAAGAAAAAATGTCTGACTTAAAGGACCACAAATGTAGTTTTGCCTAAAAACAAACTCAAACAATATTACACGAGGTGTATGAGAAACTGACACTTTTTTTATTTTAATGACAATAATAGCAGTTAGATTAATATTTACTCCCTTGTCCGATTGGTTTTTCCTACATATTTGCTTGATGCTGTAGAGGATTAGACAGAACTGCAGTGAAATTTGCACTCCTCCAGAGACCAGAGTCGTATTCTCCTTCGTATCTTCGTGTTCCATTTATACATAGGGAATGTAATTGATAGCCATCTAACTCCATCATAATTGGAATAGTTTGCCATGGAGTCTATTGGATTTGTACTAATGGAACCTATCTGGCAATTGGTTTATTAGACTATACTTAACAGACCCTCTTTGTAAATTAAATAAAAAAGCTTATATACCCTTTGAAAGAAAGTGGAGAGGTGGTTACCCAAAAATGAAAGAACAAAAAAAAACCTATTATACACCAATACATACAACACAGCCTGCAAGAAAACTCAGAAGTCCAGTTTAGATAGAAGATAAAATTTACAAGCAGGTTAGAATTTAAATAGATTTAACCAAATTACCAGAACAAAAGAAGACATATAAGTGATAATGAATTTAACAAATGCCAAGAGTTAAGTCCAGGTTTGGCTGCAGCGGGTTTGGGGGATGTCTTTCCAGCAATGGCAGGTGGTACAGCACGAGTATTATTGGGGACACGCTGCTGCTGATTGGATGGTATTGAGTCTGGTGATCCACCTATGGACGGTGACGTAAAATTTGCTGATTCTCCCATGCTATCTTGACCTGCATCTTAGTGATTAGCATCAAGTAGACATTCACACACCATAGAAATCATGGTTAAAGTTAACAATTTTTTTAAAAAGGAGGGAAATACTCACAATTGGATCTAGACCAGCCAAACCTTAGATTCTCCCTATCAAAGACCATGTCATATCCCATCAGGAAATTTTCTGAAACAAAAATCATTGTCAGCCAACATGCATTTGCTCTCAAACTTGTTTCTTGGGGAGAACAAAGCAGGAAAAAGAAAAGTAATATAAACCATTAAAAGAACATGAATAAGGGAATAGGGTTAAGAGAGAGGATGCATGCAGAGGGAGGAAATGAGATTGTGTTTGATGTACGACATGCAATGGTATACTTACGTCCAATGGTAATAAATTCATCATCAGACTGGACTACAGCCAAACAAATGGTAGTATCTTCCTGCACGGTAAGTTTTATTTCATCAAAATCATAAAAATAAAAAAATAACTCAAAAAAGGTAGGGATATGAATTGGGGAATATAAAAGACTATATCATCCTTGCCATGAATTTTTCAAATAAAATATAATGCGTGTATTTTCCAACATTAGTTGCCATGGTACTGAATACAAATTGAAAAGTAAAATATTCACTGTGGTTTGATTTAAAAACTCAATGACAAGGGAATAGAAAACGTGATATTAGTTTTACCCGATTTTTAAATCATAATAGAATCACAGCTGATCAGAGGACCGACTTTCTCAATGGACAGCTGATAGTCATTCATGTTTACTTGTTCAGCATAATGGTTACATAAAACATTAATAGTTTTCCTATTAAATGAACAAAGCATACACTATTTTTTTAAGATTTCCCATAATTGTTTGCATTGAAATTCAATAGCACAGAATTACAAACTTTCAATTTTTCAATAAGATTTGGAACCCTTGGAAGGTCATACTTTTTGTCTTGCTTAGTTTGTCATGTGAATTCAGAGAAAGCTAGAAATTTTATTCCAAAAATAGCTTCCCCTTAATTTTTTTTTTCTCCAACAGTTTTCAAGCTGATAACAAACTCGGCCTCAACACAGAACACATTTCTTCCAATGACTAGAAGCCAAAGTGTGAAAGTAACGCTCACCGCCACACATCAAAAATCAATTGTCACTTCCCTAGATGTTTGAATACTGAATTGAAAGTTTCAACCAAATACACTTACATTTATATTAAAAGGACATGGGAGTAGGGGATAATAAGTTTAACATACCTGATCCATAGAAATGAATGGGTTTTGAATTATAAAAGATTGATTCTTAGAGAAAGTGAACTTCATTGGAGGAAAGTTATTCGACTCTCGTGAACTGTCATATAAAAAACAGCTGAGTTATAGTGAATTTTAAGAATCCTGTAGGCCTAACTGCTTAATCATTCAGTACCCAACCTGGCATTATAGCAGCAGTTGAAATCTGATTGGATTTGTGGAGAAGTAATCCTGGTTGTATGTACTTGTTTATCAAACTGTACTAAACAAATAATTACTATTAGTCCTGTTTAATCACAACACTACGATAAAAAGAATAGTAAATAATCATTGTGGTCTTTGAATGTGTCAAGCATTATCACTATAGTCCTTGAACGTACCACAATTACAAAAACTTCCACGAATGTGTCTTCCGTTAGTCAGTTTAGTCCATAACATTACTAACAAAAGACACTCAATGATGTTTTTGTAATTTCAAAACATTTGGGAACTATAATGACACCGCCTGACACATTTAGGAACCAAAATGACAACTTACTCTAAAAAGAATTACCTCTGCAACAACTGTTTCATAAACACCCTTAGGAAGATATGTAAAAGATGTTCCAGTGTCAATAAGTGCTTTAAATTCAGTTTCCTTGAGACAAAAGCTCCCAACACAGAACCTCTCTACCCCAACAAAATAGGCAAGTCTGCAGCAACTCAAACAATTAACATAAAAGACAAACGAAGAACGCTTGGAACATGTTTAGATGCGACGATGAAAATTAGCAGAAGCTAAATAGTAAGTATTAAAAAACATAACATACAATTCCCCGTCATCAAGTAAGAATGGAGTAGATCGTTGTTGGGTGGCATGTCCTTGATCGCCAAAGAGGATTCTTCCGGAACCATTCTCATTTAAACAAATTGAGATAGAATTCCGAATAAGTCCTGCCTTTGCCAGCAAAGCTGGGACCGAAATGCTTCCAGGTCCTAGCCCCAACAAACCATTGGGAGCAGCCCCTTGTAAAAAGCCGCCACTTTGTTTCCTACCGCAGCTGTACACACAAAAACTAATTATTTTCAACACTGAGGCAAATCAAACTCATGACTTGTAATCTTTCTCAACATATCAAAACTCAATGAACAAAAACAATATGATAGTGTTGGATCGTAATAAACATACCCAAGAATGACAGAGGCTTGTACGGAATTCTTTGTTGCATTATTAGATGCCAAATGTAGTTTGTCTTCAATAAGAAATCCAGAACTTGATGTATTATCTGATGTGTACTCCTTAATATAAGGACAACGATCCTTAAAACCTTTGCAATTGGAGTTTTGACTACACAACTGATGACCGCAAGGTAGATGTCTGCTGGTGCTTGACAATGATGGGCTAAACTGATTTAAATCCCTATCCTGCATCAGAGATGCCCCCATATATGAGGGAGCATCTGCCAATCAATCATTGAAAACGGCTAAATCTCTTACCACTCTTAAGAGCACTATTAAAGAAGCCCAAACAAGAACATCTATAGTATATTAGCATTTTCTTTTAAAACGAAATTTTAGGCGAGTTGTGTCCTGGAGGCTCGCCAAGGTCAGGGAATGCCTCAAAGCTCAAAGAGTGCTGACAGAGGTAGAGGTACTTAAATATTTCCCACCGATGAAGTCCTCATATCAGCAGCAAGATTCGAACTCAGGTCCTTGTGGGATCTGAGGTGAATCCTTACCAAAAGGACCTATCTACGTTGGCTACTATGGAATTTACTAATGAGAAATCTGAGCTTCATTATTACTAGAAGTCATGGGATATGGCACAAACACTAAACCTGTGACACAACAAATTTTGAAGTGTCATAAAGATTTCAAGTGCCACGCCAAGGAACACATGTCCAGTAAAACATGCTTGCTTGATCGTAAGTACACTGTTTGATTTACCATTTAACAATAATTGTATACCACACCCTACTTGATACAGAAAAGGTAATGCGATCAGCGTACTTGATCTTAAGTACACTGCTTGATCTTCTATTAGTCATTAGCATATTCTTAGCCCTCTCACGCTCACTTGTTTGTATTAGCTACTGAAGCGTAACAATGAAACTCTTCATAAACACAATGACAGAGCAATGGAAAACATTAGAAAGATAAAAAGGCAAATGAAGTTTGTGGCATCGACATACCAACGCATTGTAGAAAGCAGCTGACAATGGAGCACATTCTATGCAATCACAAGGGACCCAAAGCATATCACTACCAGTGTCCAATGCAACTAGAAATGAAACATTTGGAGTCCCTATATCAATCCATGTGAAATGCAACCTGAAATTCCACAAATATGAGTTCAAACATATTTTATTCCTAAAATCCAAGTACTTATTTTAAACTTCTGCAAGAGCATATCTATGACAAGACTTCAATCCATGCATTTCAAAATTTACTCCAAAGGTATGGTATGGAAGACAAGAGAAACGATTCTAAAATTTCATTTTAAAATCCAATAATTTATTTAATTAATATATATTTATAGAAAAAATATTATGATCCCTTAAAAAAATATTAGGACATTTTTAACCTATCATTCTAATTCTTTTGTAAAAAATTAATATGTATTTAAAAAAATTAGGACATTTTTAACCTATGAATTTATTTCTTTTGTAAAAATTACAATTATTACAAAAATTAAAATTTTACATTTCCTTCCTTGGAAAACCCTCCATCAAAATATTTTCTGAAGAGATCACTTCTATGATCATAGTGTAGATTTAATAACAACTTTTACAGTCTTCTAGTAATTTTAGTAAATTGAAACCAAAGTAAAATAAACAAAATAAAAAGGAAGCAAAAAGAGTCTTTTAAAAATTAGAAACAATGAACAGAATCCACATACTCGTAAGATATATAAATAACAAAGAATGAAACAATGAAATTAAGCTTAACAGTTTCAAAACAAGACACAAACATAAACTCACCAAACAAAGTCATTGCCAAAGGAAAGTGTTTTACTTCCCTCAGAAGGATAAAAAGATTGATCCTGTGAACCAAGTTTCATCTTTTGACGTGTAAGGTCACTGTTCATAAGCAACCTGAAATACTCAGAACTACCCCTTTTAGGCCATGATTGAACCTTTTCACCACCATTGTTCCTTAAATGAACCTTTGCTTCATCAGAAAACCTGTGAATAATCCTTGAAGAAAATGTGATAGCTATTGCAGTTTCCAAGACAAGACCTTTAGCTAGTAACAACCACAGAAGAATACCAACAGCCATAAGTGGAAAAAAACTTAACTTCAGTTTCTGAAATATGAGTTTGCTTATATGAAATAAAACTCAAAAGGGTCACCAACAATGGTGTTAGTTTTGAGGAAAATGGACTCTGATCTTCAAATTTGGTGGAAAGTTTTGAGTTTTTTTCTCTTTTGGAGAGTGTGAGTGAAGCGTGGGAGTGTAATACTAGAAGAAAATAGAGAAAGAGGAGAGAGAAAGTGGGGTGCGTAGTGCGCATGTTTGTACTTTTGCAATAATGTTTTAAGTTGTGAACGTGGCGAAGGGTTAGAGGGGAAAAGGTAATGTTGTTTGTCTAATCTGTGTGTAAAGTGAGTAAAAGTGTTTTCAAATGAATTTTGTTTTGTTTTGTTTGTTTCTTGTTATGGTCATGATGAAATTGATTTTAGGAAAATAGTGGTCCATAAAGGTGATTAGGGAAAAGAATATAGAACTAAGAGGGAGAAAATCTAATATACAAATGGATTAAATCTCGGTAAAAAAATAATGAATAATTGATAAATTAGTTTATAGTAGACAAGTTTTTTTAGGAGGTAGACGAGTTTATAGAGGATGATTTATATTAGATTATGTGGCTCTCATTCAATTCATTCATCTATAAGTTATCTGTGGTTAAGTACTTAATTGTAAAGTTTTCTTTTTCACTTTACGGCTCCTTATTTCTTAGTGGGTAAGGACTGCCTGCAAGCATGACATGCCACATATGTTGCATGCTTCACACCTCTTACTTGTTTGCATATGCTTTACACCTCCTACTTGCTTGCCATGTGCTACTTTGCTTCACCATTAAGAATTGAGGAACGAATGCTATATATAGAACAATTATGTGTCGTGATCAGATATAGAAAAACAATTAGAACCACACTGTAACATACACTTGAGTGTATTTTGGTGAGAATTCTTGTTCCATTTGAGAGAGTATTTTAGGAGATATTGAGAGAAAATATTGTCCTTTGTCCTCATTACTAT
>Ga0228711_1000554_pt1 | contig 47073 bp, 18 predicted proteins | sample MedpolnodulmetaG_2_FD_177996 | JGI IMG/M metagenome (GOLD analysis project Ga0228711, IMG submission 177996) | Root nodule microbial communities from Medicago polymorpha collected in Santa Monica, California, United States - brown nodules | ecosystem: Host-associated > Plants > Roots > Nodule...
TTACTATTACTAGTTTAGAGCTCCGGCGTTGCCCGGGTTAAATATTAAATAAGGTTATAAGTTTGTGTGCACAAATACACGTGTAAGTATATTAAATTGAATTTATTTAAATTTACAATTATAATAATATCTTAAAAGTAAATATAAATGGTGAGATGAATGTCCAATGCAAGAGTAAAAAAAAAATCAATTGAAAGGGAATAACCCATCTTTTGTGCCCCACTGATTCCTAACGGAGATTAGTCATCTCTAACGATGGTGGAATTTGTGAACTTATATCATGGTTACCCAAAAAAAAGTATAACGAATAAATAGACAAAATACATATAAATTAACTCCTTAAAAAAATTATACGAATTCACAATGGTTATAATTTTATAATATATTCTATATTCATAGGAAGTTGGTTTAAATTTATGGTTGTTATTAAAAATTAAGATAATTTTTATCTCATAACATATTACACCAATCAACACAGATTGATATTATTTTTTTTTACAATAACATAGGTTGATATTTTGCAACATTGTCGCTTCACACAATACATTGAATTTTGATCCCCTAAAATATCACCAACAACAAAATTAAATAAATATTAGCATAGAAAAATAATTAAGTTAATAAGAAATCATGTCTTCAGGGAAGGAAATATGGTTGTCGATGCCCTTGCCAAGAATGGACAGTGCCTTGCTTTCTACTCATCCCAATGGTGGGATGCTCCACCTTCTTTCATTGCTTCTATCTACTCTAGAGATTGTTTAGGTTTTCCTTTTTCTAGAATTATTATGGATTAATGTTTGTAAGTGGTTCTGCTGCTACGGAAGAGCCTTTCACTAAGGTGCTGTCCAGGGCTACGAAAAAGAAGAAGTAGAAGGGTTTTCAGGTTCATAATACTCGATCCAAGGGTAGGTTACCTGATTGATTCATGGTCTTTTTTAAGTTACTTCTCTTTTCTTACTCCTTTTCTTTTCCCTTTTCTTTGCTTTGCTTTTAATTTCTTGTTATTTTCTGCGTTTGACATTTGTCTTCTGCGTGTTATTTTATCGTTTGAGAAGGTTTTTGTCTAGTCTCCCTTCTCTTTTGTTATTGTTTCTTTTATTTTTATATATATATTTTGGCATGACAGTTGGTTCACCATCTGCATCCCATTTGCTAAAAAAAAAATGGTTCAGACAGCTCTTGATTTTTTTAATTTCATTTCTAGCTTTGTTAAAAAAAATGTTAGTAAACGTCTACGAAGAAAAAAATTTGATGCATGCTCTATTATCCATAAAAACTACATCGATTAAATATATGTCATCTCTTTAAAGTTCGGCATTCTTCACATTCTAATGATCCTAATATTGAGTCTCGATATTTTATATTTAGAATGTGAATAATGTTTCTGCAAAAAAAATCAATATTATATGAAAAAGTGTATGAAAAAAAATTATAGAAGTGATATTTGTCAAACCTGGAGAATGAGAAAAGTTGATTTCAAAGATGTAATTCTACTTGTGCTAAAATTATGTGAATAGTTGTTTAGCAAAAATCCCTTAATTTCATAGTCCTAAAAATATACTTGAATAGTTAAAATTTGAATTGGCATAAAAAAACTAATAGAACCTTTTTTTTCCTCAGAGAAAACTAATTAAATGATACAATGCTAAAAGATTACTTAGTAACTAATTGAAGCTTTTTTTTCCTAAAAAAAAAAAAAACCAATTGGAGCCTTTAAATCATAAAATAAGATCATATATGTAGTTTGTTGAGATATTTCTGCTATATAAAATGTTAGAAATTCAATAAAAATTTAAAGAAAATATTGAGTAGATAAGATCAAAAGTTTGTTGAGATATATATTAATGTGAAATAAAATATTGGTTTTAAAAAATAGAAAAAATAATAAAAATATTGAGAATAAATGTGGAAGTGACATGTGCATAAAAAACCTTACTTTATATATATACTATTGATGTTTGACAGTTTAAGAGTTTTTTTTTTTTGGTTACAAATTCGAGAGTTAATTTATGAAACACTTGATATTACTTCTAACACATAAAAGTCTTAAAATACATTCACAAAAATGAAATAGTTTCAGGTTTGAATTTGATTTGGTCATCAGATTGCATCCTCAAAATATCCTCTAACTCATGTTTTGTGTCGATGAAACCAAAGTTTTTTTTTTCTTACAAAAAAAAATATGAATATGAATTAAGTTGAATTGGTCACAAATTTTTTGTAGCACGTGAATCCCCTTCTTCTTCACCAAGTTAAATTAATTTGATCTTATTCGAATTTTGCCTCGCATCCATTCATACTTGTTTGTCGTTTTATTCATTATCTAGACATAAGTCACGCTGCTATGAATTTCCATGGGAGACACCATATTAATTTATTGTTTTTGACGGTAGACACCATATTAATTTGACTAGAAATAATAATGATAAAAGCTAGGCATCCCCGTGAGCTTAACTCAGTTGGTAGGGATATTGTATATTATATGCAGGGGCCAGGGTTCGAACCCCGGACACCCCACTTCTCCATAATTAAATTGTGTGAGCTCTAGCCACTAAGCTACTTGACCAAAAAAAAAAATGATAAAAGCTAGGCTCTCGTTTAAAAAATAAAAAGTTTAAATGCCAAAGGATTTAGGCTTGTGGTCAGAGTTACGTTAAACGGCAGTGAAAACTTCGTATCCATAATATCTCTACGATGGTGATCTCGTATGACAGACGTGAGAGGAACTAGACACGCATTCTTATACCTGTAATAAAAGTTATGATAATTACACATAAACAACGATATATATAATCCACATGTGCAAGACACATGATTTGGTCTCTTTCAGATGACACCTTTGTAAAGGAAAAAAAAAAGTTGTTGACTTCATTTTTCTAGCTTATTGTAGAACTACCACATATTTATATTTTTGTTTTATAAGAAAGCACATATCTGACATAATCGTCCATTTATCCCTAAGTGTAGGGCCAAGTCCATCAAGTGTCAGAGTATTTTTAACTTCGTTGAATCAACAGTAATACCATATAGGGTATGAAACAACATGAAATGCACAATGACCAACACCTTTGACATCCACCACAACGATGATACCCGAACATTGTGTGGGAAGTCGACTTAAATCAGAGGAGAGCTATGAGACTTATTACTAGCTCACACACGTTTTCTACTTGAGCATGATCACTTCGATTTTAAAACTTCTGTATCTGGATGGCGAGCGTCAACATGCACAAAAAGAGAAGATGGTTGCTAAGTTGAGTGTACGAAACAATCCACCTTCCTTGGTACACATTTTGTATTAATCCTTTTTTTTTTGGGGTAAACACATATAGGTTGTTTATGGTAAAACAAATTGCTAAATGTGTTATTTGATATGCATGTTCATATTGTAATCAACAACGTTAAAATCAGGTATATGCAATGTGTAATCATATGTCAAGGTCATGGTAAAAACAAGAATATTCATTTTTGTTTGCTATTGGGGAATTTCAGACTATATAAACTTAATAAATATAACATAGTTCGGATTAAGAAATCTGAAACACCCCATCACCATTCAAAATTAGCATACTGGTCTACACACAAGGGGGTGGAAAATGTTCAATTCGAATTATATAATCTCAATGTTTTATGTCTAATTCTGATTATATAATTTGAAATGTCACTAACACCATGCCCAATAAACACGTTGGCATACACATAAGAAGGTGGGAAACAACCCATTTCACATTATAAAATTTAAATTTGTGGAATGCTTCAGATTAGATTATTCGAAATGTCCCAGTAATAGAATAAAATGCAGAGATACACAAAATATCAGACCTGAGCCAAATCCCACTGTGGATGAAGAGATATATATGATTGGCCTTCCAGAACAACATTATCATCCTTCAGCCGCAGCCTCTTCCAGTGTACATGATATTAAAACAAAAATGCTTAGTAATTAAGCGAGAATGCTTTCAAGGGCATATTATCTTTGTAATCAAACAAAAATAGTGTATATGGAGTGCGTTGGTGCTTAGAATGGTGTATCAAATCACGTTCGCCAAAATGAGGGTGTTTTTGGAGGTATATATTCGAGTGGGAGATATAAAAGGTGGTGAGGTGATGTATGATTTTGGAAAACATATATAAGGCATTTTGGATTCGAAGGCGGAAACACTGGCTTTGGTATAATCCAAAGTTGTTTTTAAGAGAAAAATACATATCGAAATTTATAATATGAAAAATGCCAAATACGTTTTGGTTGGATTATAAAATTCGATCAAAGGTGAAATGAGAATAAAAAGAGTGTGCAAGAAAACCACAGGATGGGAAAAAATTATCTTTTTATATTCTCTTATCCTAACTAGGATTTCTTGAAATTTCACCCCTTCAAGTTTTTTTTTCTTTTCAAGTTGTAAGTAACAGGAGATTTATTTTTCGTACTAGATATTCTAATAAAACATCTTTCCTTTAGTTTTCAAGTTTTTTTTTTTAATTATATGGCCTCTCTAAGTTGAAAATTGATCTTCTCCCTTTAGTTTTTCTTCATTTCCACCCCAAAATTTTAAAATTAACTTTAGCGGCAGTTAACTGCCGCTTGGTAGCCAATGTGAGCTAACTTGTGCTGGTACCCGGTCAAAGTTAACTTTCGTTGACATCCAACAACAATTAACATGCGTCAGTTTTAGGTATGATAACAGAACCACAATTCTTGGCAGAATTGTTGTATTTTTAAGCACCTAAACGTGCATTTTTCACAATATCAATCATTGGCTACCACCACATTCATTCATTCACTGCATTTTTTAAACACGTTCATTTGCTCAATGGTAAGCATGTCTTAGAAAGACCAATTCATTCATTTTCAAAATAAATTCTAACTAAAAATGCACAAGTACGCAAAATCAATAGAGTGCGATAAATTAACATTTACTGCTTAATTTCATCTCTCTTCAAATCAGGCAATAAAAGAAGCGTTACATTACATTACATTCTCCCTAAGGATGTTATATCATCATGATGTTGGATTAAAATTATATTCAGGGTTGTTCACTTAAAATGGTGGCATTGCAGTGTCTTATACTTAGCCATTGTTTGCGAGTTTGGAGGGGAAGAGAGGAGTTAAGAAAAAAAAGGAAGGAGCAAGTAGAAGAAATAGATGACATTGAGAGGGGAATGCTTTGGGGGTTCATTTTTCTTCACAATCAAAATCCTTCTCATTTGGGGGAACTCAAAAATTGTAATGGAGGAGGGTTTTGGAGGGGTTACATGAATTCTTCAAATTTAATCTATTTAGTTATAATATTCTTAAAATTAAAAATATACTAATCATAAGCATTAATTTATCATTTTTTAAAAATTTACTCTTTCAAAAAATGTGAATGATTTTACCATTTTCTCCTATATTTCCTACCCTCTAAAGTATTCCCTTCCCATCCCCTCCAAACTCCCAAACAAAGTCTTAGTGTAAAAATTTGTCAGAGTCTTTGAAAACTTAAAAAATGAAGAGAACCCATTTTCTATTCTACTGAATTAACTATATAGGTTCTCACACAAATTCCCTCATATAAGATGAGTTGTGACAAAAAGGAATACAATCCAATATATTATTTTCGAATGAATTCCACTATCCTGCCAAGTGACAAGTTTCAATTGTCATATGAGCATGATCAAGCTCAAAAAAACGTCTTAGAAATGCATTCTCGTTTGTCATACTCATCTTATATGAAGGAATTCGATGTGAGAACTTATATAGTTGATTCGGTAGAATACAACATATGTTCTATCCATTCTTTTGTATTTTCAAAGAGATTGACAAACTGTGATACTAAGTATAAGACACTTTAATGCAAACTTCTTCAGCAAACTACCTTGAATTAAAATTAATTCCAACAAAATAATGACACTACATAATAGTACAATTTAATACAACCTAACATCTTCATTTGGCTGAATCAAACTCTTCAGAATATCTCTGCAACGAAATATCTAACTCGATGTCGAGAACATGCTATACTGATTAAATACCGAGAACATGCTCCTCACGTCGTCGTCATTCTTGAGCATTATCTGGTTGAACTGCAATCTCCCGACTGAGTCGATCGATGGATGTCGATATCCAACACTGTCCACCATCCTTATGTCTCTATGGTTGAGTCATCGGTTGATTTGATCCAGCTAATCCATCAGATCTACTAACGTGACATCGACCTGAACCTTGAACAGATTGTGCTTTCCACCGTTGTAATAGACTGCAGCTAACTTCGTGTTCGGATCTACTGAATAATGGTTAATTGGTGCAATTCTACACCATAAGGAATTAAAAACAATCAATGAAAAACTCATTCAAACATTTCATCAAACACTTAAAGTGCAAAATATACATAAACGCTAAAGTTAAAAACTAAAACAAAAACATGTAAATATTTAATCAACATAAATGTAGTCTAACAAGGACTCATAACATACTTGTAAAAAAAAAAGATTTATAACATAAGCATGAAAACATTTACTACAAAAGAATCAAAATTTACATAACCCTATAGCTAAAATATTTTTAATTTAAAAGGAAAAATGTAACATATAAACATAAAATGTCAATGGTAATGCGTTATGAAAACTTACTTATTATTGGAGTTATGAATGATTTGTATTTAAAGAAATTTGATGTTGAATGATTTGAGAGAGCTTTAAAGATTGAGTTTTGTGAAATTAAATAAATGTGATAAGGTAACGGGAGTTAATTAAGAAAATTCGAGGTAGAAATGAGAAAAACCAAATGGAAAAGTTTGATGCCCTACACCAAGGCCTTACTGCATATTTCGATGGGCCGGCCATATTCTCATGTATCCATCTCTGTTCAAATAAAAAAATAAAAAGAAAATGGAGAACCCCCGGCCAAATACATAAAAGTGGTTAATTAGGTCAATGATGATGACATAACTCGAGTTGTTGGGGCCCACATAGATTTTCTTCCCAATACCCCGACATGCTAACTCTGTCACCCTGAGAGGTTTATATTCCTATGAACATGACCATAGTAATCACGACAGGTAACATGCACTTAGATTTGGTGACCCCACAAAGGTTGTATTTTGCAGCCGCCAAATTCTTCAGCATTATTTACAACAAAAACAAAACATTTGACAGTATTGTTTTTAACCTTTTTAAGGAACATTGTAGTTTTTTTTTTGTTTTTACTAAAATATTGTCTCCTTTTTTTTAGTAGTAAAATATTGCCTCCTTTGTGGGTAACACTTCCTTTTTCTCTAAACTGTATAAATATGGGCTCTCAAAAAAAATATTAGGGTTAAATATATTTTTTATTCCTATAATATACCAACTTATCATTTTTGTCCTTCTAAAAAATTTCTTTGAGTTTTAGTCCTTAAAACATTTTTCATCTTCACTTTTGGTCTATCCTTTTGAAAAAACTCATATGAAAAGTTCATATTTTTGATTAAAATTTTTCAAAAAAGTTTACAATATTGTAAGAATCTCTCCAAAAAAATTAGAACTTTTTAACATTATATGAATTTTTATATTTTTGGCAGTTAAAAAATTATATATAATTCATATTTTGTTTAAAAAATCTATTTTTTTGGAGAGATTTTTACAATATTCTACATATTTCTGCACAATTTCATTAAAAAAATTAAAAAGGCTACACATTAGTTGACTTAAAAATAGGGACCAAAACTGGTTCTTGAAAATTATATAAGGATTAAAAGTTAAAGAAAAATTTAGAGCGACTAAAACAAAAATTTGGTATATTTATAGGGGACAAAAACATATTTAACCCAAAAAATTATCATCATATTTTATAGATTTAATTCTTCAAATTTTCAATTCAATAAAATATATTTTTGTTTATAACAATATGTAACGGGGACAACTCTTTTGAACTTAGTTTTTTCTTCCACTTTTACCTTTTAATTAAACTATTTTGTCATTTTTATTATATTATTTAAATTATCAATTAGAAAATTATATAAACTTTATTAAAATATAAACTATCTACGACAAAAAATTAGCAATCCACGACAATAGAAACAATATTGAAAACTATGAAAAAACTTACGTTATTTTGACGACATTATGTGTTGTCCCATACCACCCACCTACTCCTATCATCTCTAATCTATAATACACCCTTGATCTTATTACAAGTGTTTCACATGAGGAGAGTACCACCACAATTCCTTGAGCACCAAGAAATTAGAATACATACCCATTGTTATTCTTCTATCAACCTTATATATCTCCACAGCAATATGAGTCTGCTAAACCTATCAATTCATCATATTCACACTACTTAACAAACCAAATTTTGAAGTACCTTTTAGATATCTCAGACTTCTTTTTTACAGCAATCATAAATGATTCCCTTTTTAAAGTACTCTCTTGACGACAAGGTTTCTTGCCTTAGTTCCAATTGTTGTTTTCATCAAAAATACACCAAATAATTTTTAGATATAGGTAAGATGTCCTTGGCATGTCTGCAATTTTTGTAAATTGTTGGAAGTGATTTCGAGGGTTACCGGGAGAAACATCATAAATACCAAGTCACAACCGCACATCTGTCCACAACCTGCTGGAAAAATCACAGTTGAAGAATAGATGCACAGCTGTTTCAGACACATCACTATCAACACTCACTGTCAAAATGACAACTACTTCTTTGTTGATTCTTGTTGCTATAACAATCACTATCAAAATGACAACTACTTATTTGTGCTAAGGATTTGATTAATTTTCTTTAAACAAAAAATCCCATGAAAATGTATATTAAATTATTGGAGTCAAAGACCCAACAATTAATGCATACAAGACTAGTCGGCGACGATGCTAGCCAATTAGTTATGAGATCGCCAAAATTAACAAAACAAAATATAATTTAATATATTAAATTTAATCTAAAAATACAGTAATTTTGCTAGTATAAAATGTAAATTAATGTAGTACTATAAAAAAAATAAAAATTAACCAACCTCAATTTTTAATGGCTTAATATACCAAAAGTATCAAAATAGGATGAAATAAATCTATCAAACAAGTCATAGTCTTTTGAGTATTTTATTTCTCCTATCTTTTAACAAATAAAATTATTTGGAGGAGTTAAATATATTTTATTGAAATATCTAAACATATAATACACTTAATCATACAAATAAAAGAAATGATTTTTGTGGTAGGCAAAAGCTACTTCATCGTAACCCACAGTTGTGTCGTTGAGTCCAGTACATATCACATACACAAGCGAAGAGTTATGCTATAATTGATCGAATATTTGGTGCCAATCTAAGGCCAACACAATCAAACGGTCTCTCAGCCATGCGCCATAAACGACGCAACATACTAAATTGTTTATACCTACATGAACGATCAAAGAAGGGTCATCTTAACAAATTCGTAGGCCCAGTTTTAATCTTTTGAGGGATGTAAAAAAAAATTAAATTTTGAGCCCTAGTGGGATTTGAACCCATGACCCTTCACGTAAAAACAAGCAACCACAACACTGAAACACTACGATCAATATTAAGTTATTTGCTTTCAAAATATATAACAATTATTTTAATACCTTACAAATATAAAAAAAAAGTTTTTTGGGCCCAACAAAATTGAGGCACAGTGGTATAGCCCAGCCTCGATGGGCTTCGGGCCGGCCTTGGATCAAAGTTTTATAAATAGAGTGTTCCACCACTAAAATATGTACACATTGTCATTCTAAGTAAAACCTCAAAGCACATTGAACACCTCACTAGCTAGAATTGTAGTGTCTTGCAGGTACTCCATCCCACTCTGACGAGGAACAATGCTGTTACAGTGAAGATCCACCTGCTTCAGCACATAACCACCACATATTGTTGCATCACACCTTTGATCTTCACTTTTGATCGCCTTCTGATTAAAAATAAATAGGAACAAATTCACAATTGTTGTCGTATTTAAAATGTCTCGTTTTCTTTTTCTTTTCACAGACTTCTTTTTTTGTCTTAATCTTCCATATTTCATGAAAAAATTAGACCTAATAATCCTAAATCCTATTGAGAATCATCCTAAAGAGGTTTTAAACTCGAATTCTTGATAACGATTTGTCATTGGTCAAACTCATTAGTATCTAACTACACAAATCCATGACTTAATGGCCAAATCCCCAGTCATCAATGAATTAATAAGAAAGTCAAATAATCTTCACCAAATTAAAAAGCTGACGTAATAAAGGCAACTGCTGTCAATTGCCAACTCAAATTCTTTTTCTTATGGTACAAACTGCCAAATTAATTCTATGCTCATCCAAATAAACCCCATTAAAATAAAATAATTCTCATAATGACGTATATGTTGTCACCATTTGAAAATATAAGTGGACCTTCATGACTTAATCCTGCTCCAGTTAAACATAATCAAGGTGCCGCTGGGTGGGACGATGACTTTGACTGTTATCCAAGAAAAAGCTTTCAATTTGTCGACAACAAAAAACGCCATCTAAAATTATGGTTTTCAATCCTTTTGGTTTTGGAATTTGATTAGCATGACGACATCTGTTTTGTTTATATAAGACAAATTACAAATTGTGTAGAAGTTAGTGCTAACATATATGCGGTTAGAGTTTTAAAAACCTAAAAGTAATATAGTTTTTAATATAAATGCTTCTTCAAAAAAAATCTCTTAATTAAAAAAAGAGTTAAATATGTTTTTGGTCCCTATAAAATTGAGAACTTCTAAGTTTAGTCCCTACTTAATTTTAAAAGGTTTTTCAGTCCCTACAAAAAAAATTTACTTCTAATTTTAGTTTCTGCTAAAACAAAGTTTGTTTAATTATCCTTAAGCTCTTAAATTTTTGAACGATTTTTTTGACACAAGTTTAGAAAACTATGAAAGGTTCGATTACTAAAATTTAAATTTTTTTAACATGAAACAAATTAAATATGAATTTTTTTAAAACAATAAAAGTTAAAGATAAAAATAGTGAAATCTGAACATATAAATCAAATTTTGCGGAACTTTTAGTAATGTTCTTAACACGTATCCAAAAAATTGTCAAAAAACTTAAGAGTTTAAGCATAAATTAAAAAAAATTAAATTGAAAAAGGGATTAATATTGAGTGCATAGTTTTTTTGAAGGGACTAAAAGAACTATTAAAATTAAGTAAGGATTAAACTTAAAAGGCCTTAATTTTATAGGGATTAAAAAGATATTTAACCCTTAAAAAAAGGGGTTAATAGGCCTTTACCCCCTGTAATATATGTCACTTTTGGTTTTTCCCCTGTAAATTTTTTTTGTCAGATTTCGCCCTTGTAAATTTTTTTTGTTTTAGAATACTCCCTAGTCCTGCTGACTGTGCATTTTTGCTGATGTGGCATGCTGTGTCACCTTTTTCTGATGATGTGGCACGCTGACTGTATAATTTTTTATTTTTTATTAGGTACACGTGGCATTTGTGATTTTTTTGAAATAAAAAAAATCTTAAAAAATTAAATAAAAATATGGAAATTTTTTGAAAAAATTCCAAAAAAATTTAAAAATTCTGGAAAAATTAATAAAAATAAAAAAGTGATTAAAAAAATCAGGTAAAAAAAATAATGAAAATAATCTGGAAAAGATTAATATATATCGAAATTTTCTAAAAATTAATATATTTAGAAAAAAAATCATATTTCCAGATTTTTTTCAATACCGGAAAAATTAAAAAATTCTGAAAAAATGGAGAAAATTCATATTTTTTTTTTCAAAAGTAAGAAGTTTTATTTTAATCTTTTCAATAATTATACCAGCAGCATGCCACATCATCAGAAAAAGGTGATGCAGCATGCCACATAAGCAGAAATGCACAGTCAGCTGACCTAGGAGGGTATTCTAAAACAAATTTTTCTTACAAGGATGAAATCTGACAACAAAATTTTATAGGAAAAAAATCGAAAGTGACCTATATTACAGGGGTAAATGCCTATTAACAAAAAAAAAACCTATTAATTTAAAAAATCTATAAGGGTAATTTAAAAAATCTCAGTGCACACCCTCACCTGTGAATAGGTACGTTCCTGTTTGTGGCCATACATTATCAAATAAACACATATGGTGATCCAGATTCCATATATATTTTTTAATTATAAAAAATTGTTTAAATTTCTGTATATTTTTTTGGACATTATAAAATATAATATTTTACCAATCGAAAGTTGGAATTTGAAAGATAAATATCATCAATAATATATAAAGGGTTTATGATAATACTAACAAAGGAGTGATATTTGTACAATTAATATTAGACAATTTTGGTGACAACCATTTTTCTCCTTTTGTGATTGGACAAAAACAATGGAGAGAGAAAGAAGAAAAGAGAAAATAAAAACATATGTGAGTATGAGAGAGAGGGTTGTTTCAAGAGTTGTCAAAAGTTGGTTGTCCAAATATTATTTCTCCGGTAACAAGAGTACTGATAATCTCTTGTGATGGACACTTTCCTTATTCTAGGCGGAAGAAGTGTGGATGGATTTTTCTTCTATATAAAACAAAAGAGACAACAAATTTCGACATACCTTAGTCCAAAGTCTAAAAACGGATTGCCATGACGTATCGGTTGACAGTGCAGTTGATTTGAAAAAGAGAGGAAAGGGATAAACAAAAAATATAAAGTGAAAACGACTTGTGCTCTTGCTTACGTTTGAATACATCATAAAACACTGTCTATAAACGAGGTGAGGAATATTTGAAGTTGTGGCACACAATTCATATGAAAGTCAAAATAAAATTTAGTATGCGTAAATCTTCAAAGATACTTGCTTGAATCAAGTATTGTAAATTTTAGATGCAAGTGCAAATAAAATTTTAGATGCAAACACAAAATCAAGCATTGAACAAGTAAAAGCCACCATTAATTCATGTGAATTTCAATAAATATAAAGAAAAGTTTGATTTAATTGACTGTAGCAATGTGTTTAGAAGAAGTTATTAGCACCGCCACTTAAGCACACACTAGATCGTTAATAGATAGTAAAAGTCTCATCAACGTCACATCCTTTAATTGCTCAAAAAAATCCACAGCCTTTAATGGATTAGTCCAAAATTAGTAGTACCTTGCCAACATGACAAACTCTTGTCAAAAAGTCCACATAACATACCCTTGTGAAATTATGCTCGTCGGTATATTTTTATTAAATATTATTTAAACGTAACATAACCTTGTCAAGTTGTCCCCCTAAAACATTCCACATAATAGAAAGAGAAATATAAATGATATTTGAACAACTATTTTTGACAACTTTTGTGACAACTTTCTCTCTCATACTCACATAATGTTTTTACTTTCTCTCTCCATTGCTTTTAATTTTGTGTCAATACATCATTTTCTTTGTAAAATTTTAGTTGTCACAAAAATTATCATCTTAATGAATATTCAAATAACATAACTCTAATAGAAATCATTTATACTCCCTCTTTAACCATTTTCCCACTGAATACTTTGAATTGGATTAATGGAATGAATTACGAAAGAGATCAATTAAATAAATGTAAAACTTATATACCGTAAAACAAAAAAGTAAAATAAATTAACCGTGTTTGCTACTATAAATAAAGCCCCTCTCCATTGTTCTCATTGCACATTTCATCACTATTTCATTAACCCTCCAAACTTCTTCTTTTCTTCCCTAAAAAAAACTTCTTCTTTTCTATACTCATTCACCTATATACCTTTTGTTTTAACAATGTCTGATTCAAACAACAACACCAAAGGAAATAAGTTCCCCGGCATGCAAGACGTTTTCGGTACAAGGCCACCTCCTAGAGAGAGCACTGGTGATGCGAATAACAAAACCAAAGGTACTAAGTTCCCAAGACTTCAGGATATTATGTTCACTACAAGGCCTGGGACACGGGGAACTTGATAAGCACACGGCGCCATTATCCACTTTCACTATGCTTTAATTTTCATGTATGTGATCAAGGTTTTGAACTTTGAAGTGTCCCCTTTTCCTTTTGTATTAATTTCATAGTTTTATGTTAGTTTCTCTTCTTTGTTTTAGCCTTTGTTTATGTTAAGGGACTTTTTCTAAGTTGTATTTTTTTTTCTTCTGGTTGTTGGGTCTTTATGTGGATTTGGTTATTTGTTGTTCTTCTCTGTGTTGATAGAATATTTTGTGTCTGAGTTTTAATTATTTTTCAAACAATGAAATTGTTTTTTTTTACCGATGAAAATAACCGTAACGATACTTTTTTATAGTGCTAATTTGATTTTTGTAAATCTATGTTACAAAATTGCTTTATAATTTTCTATTTTATGAGTCGGTATTTAGTGGGGATGATCGTAAATAATGGTGTAGTGCAGCAGTACATAATGAAAAGGGTAGACTTGGAAAAAAGAAGAAAGATAGTGTGCGTGTTTGAAAGAAAAAGATAGAGATAAGAGAGAGGAAGGAAACAACTGAATGAAAATGACTTTGGTTCTTTTTTTTCAACTATACATCTACCCCACCCATGTTTTGGGCTTTAATAGCAATCAAATAGACTTCCTCTAAAAAAAACAGCAAAATCTAATGGCTGAGTCGTTATTGATATGTGATTCTATAATATAATTCGTTAGAAATGATGTCATATATAATTCGTTAGAAATGATGTCATAATAAGTTCCAAAGAAAAAAAGTTCTTTAGAAATATAATTAGGCCAAAGAATGAATAATTAAAGTTTTTTACGAGAATGAATAATTAAAGTTGAAAAAGGAAGAAGTGAATCTTTTCCAACCTTTCAGAGCGAAAAATGTTAGAATGATGTCAACAAACGTACCCACCATCCACCACCATGATGTTGTTATAGGCACGGCACACCGTGTACCAATGGAAAGGGTGTAAATTCCAAACCCATTTGTCATCCTTATCATCCTGAAAAACAAAAGAATTTAACAACTCGACACACTCCCAAACCAACTCTTCCTCCCAAACAAACAACCTCCTACGCCTATGTCACGCCTCTGCATCCAACCCCAACCTAAATAGTACATATCAGCCACATTTACCATTTTACAAAGCGATAAATCATAAAGCCGACTAAATCATAAAATGAGGTAATAAATCGTTAAAAATATTACAAGTATCAGAAAAAATTAATAATATCGACAATTCAATTATGAGATGAGTATTAGTTGGGACATGGGGGCGCACACATAGATTTTCTTCCCAATATACCGACACGCTAACTCCGAGAATTACTATATTCCAAATTCCAAATGTCATCACCAGTTTTACACGTGCAGTCATGCACTTTGATTGTTTTTGTTTTAGGTGAGCCTCCATTGGCCATACTCATGACCAGTACACGAAATGTTTTAAAGCCAATTCTCTATCTTTTTTTTATAATTTATTTGTAAAGTGTAACACTACCTTTTCAATTCATTTATTTATTTTTAGATTAAAATAAATCCTTCTAAAATAGAAATTCAAAGCTTTGATTTAAAAATAAATCCTTTTAAATAAGTCTTCGTGAGTTAAACTCAGTTGATATGAACAATGCATAATATATGCAAGGTTCAGGTTCAAACCTCGACCACCACCAAAAAATATTAAAAAGATGCAATTTTTCAAGGCTTGATTCTGGTCAAGAATTTGGGTTATAATGAGTTTGTTTGCTACTGAGATTCTCATATTTGCATAAACCTTATCAATGGTATAAGGAGAAGTTCCACGTCTATGTTGTGTTAATTAAAGACATCAAAGATTTGATTCTTCAAAGCAATGTCATCATTTCTCACACCCTTAGAGATGACAATCAATGTGCGGATTATTTAACGAAACTTGGAGTTTCCACAAATAATGATCTCTTAATCTATGATGCACCTCCCGAAGGCTTACTCAATCTTTAAGAATGATGCTATATGTGCTTTCTTCTCTCGAGAGTAGGTCTTCTTTCTTTTGGCTTTGTTTTGTTTGTTGATTAGCTTTGTAAAAAAAAAAGAAAAATACTTACTTGGGTGAGTAACAATTGGCCACCAGGGTTGCCGTTATCAGGGTGTGGGATTAGTTATTTTATTAGGACATTTGACTTATAGGGCGTGTTTAAAGTTTGAGATTTATGAAACACATGGGGTGCGTTTGATTTGCTAAAAAACGAAGGACATGACAAAACAACTTCAGTTTTCCAGTGTTTGATTTATAAATCTGTTTCAGGTACAGGACAAACTGGAGGCAAGGGACAGGACAAAAACTGATATTATTGTCCCTCACCAAACCACATCACAACTTGTTGTCCCACGTACAAGTTGTCTAAAATACCAAAATAGTATTTCGTCCCCCAAAAATCATATAAAACAAAAAAAAATTATTCAATGCTATTAAAATTTCTCATGTACTGTTCTGCCTCTTGTTGTGCTATTCTGTCTTGTACTGTTCTGTCCAGTACTTACTGTTTTGCAAACCAAACACACCCCAATATTAATTCTAACACATAAAAGTCTTAAATGTACATTGACAAAAATGAAATAGGTTCGGGTTTGAATTTGATTTGGTCATCAGATTGCATCCTCAAAATATCCTCTGACTCATGTTATGTGTCGATGAAGCCATGTTTTTTTTTTTCTCTTACAAAAAAATGTGAATATGAATGAATCAAGTTGAATTGGTCACTCCTTAAAAAGAAGTTGAATTGGTCACAATGTTTTTTACCATAACAACTCGGTACTACCACGACCAATTGGACGCACGTGGATCCCCCTTCTTCTTCTTCTACCCCAAGTTAAATTAATTAATTTAATTTGATCTTATTCCAATTTTGCAGCATCCATTCGTGCTTGTTTTGTCGTTTTATTCATCATATTGTCATAAAGTCACGCTGCTATAAATTTCCATGGGGGAACACCATTAATTTGACTACGAATAATCAAATGGACTATAGTCGGTGTTGAATTCTTCTTGGTAATGTCTTTGCTGTTCTTTATGACTTAATTGCATTCTTAATTTGGTTATATTTTCCTCAAAAGCAACATATTCTTCAAAGTAGACAGAAATATATTGTGATGTACTAGTGATTACGTTATTTTATAGTAGTCCATGAATGTGTAACAATGTGACATTTGCTTGCATTTTGATTGGTTTTTCTTTACATAATTAATCGGACTATACATCGTCATAATAAAATTTGCTTCCATATAACGACATAAATGATATCAAAAGTTTTTGTCAAGGAAACTGTGCTTGCCTTTTCTTTTTAGGAGATTTTGGAGTTCAAGTAGGCTGATACCACGCCTAATCTCGTTATGTTTGTTAGACACCAAATTTGACGTATCGATTACGAGTTTTATATTTTGTTCTTTCTCTATTTTTATAGACACATCAGAATTATACTCCATCTACTGTTGGATAGTGGATACATTTCTAAAGTGAGTAAAATGTGGAAATTAAGACTTGTTATTATTATAACAAACTTGTGATTTGTTATTTACACGCTTAAGCCCTCTTCTTCTTCACCAAACTAAACTGTCGTTAGCGTCACCTTCTTGTCAGTGATGCACTGCTAAATTTCCAAAGGGGCCGGAACCCCTTTTGACCACAAATAAAATAACAATATATGTATTATATACACAATAGTCATACTAGTTCACACTGCTTATAATAATCATATGATATTCCATAATATACAAATCAAAGGATTAAAATTGGGCGGTGTTGAATTCTGTGCCTCATGCATGCATTGATTGACTTTGTTTGCCACCAGTTTGGTTATCTTTCTTCTCAAGTATCCTTCTTCTATAAAGGGACAAAAAAGTACTAGTAACTCTTTCCAGTTTCATATGTTAAAATATAAGAAATTATCTATAAGCAATTAATCTTGTCAAAAAAAAAAGTAGTTAATTTTATTTAATATTTATAATATACTAAAAATTATTTCACCCGCCACATTATAAATGCCCTTTTTACACAATATATAATTCATTAGTTTAGAATACTAAACCAATATTTAAACAATAATGTATTTCATCTAACTAATCTTCAAAAAAAAAAAATCATCTAACTCCTAGTAATATTTCAAATAATATTTAAACAATAAATGCCCTTTTTTTAATCTTATTTTAATTTTTAACAATAAATTTGATTTTTTTTTTCTTCATAGTAAAAGTCGTCTTTTTTTTTAGCATTGTTAGCATTTTTTTTTTTAAAAAAATTAACTACACCTGAAAAACCCAACGAACCAACCAATAAACAAAAAGAAAAAATACGTGACCTAACCCAAAACATAATCAATCACGTCAATGAAGACATGAGTTTGGTTGTGGGCCCCACTTAGATTTTCTTGCCACTACGCTGACACGCGAACTCTGACGATTATATTCTATATGGCAATACACGTGCACTTGGATTTTCTTGGTGAGCCCACAGATATCGTAGATAGCAGCCAATTCTCATGGGAAAGTGTAATAACAAAACCTTTTTCTCTAATGTGTTGTGAGGGTCTCGAAGCACTAGTTAAGATGTTAAAAATAGAAAGAAAAATCAAATTTTACAATAAAATGAACAATTTTTTAACTTTTAAAAAGTAAAATACACACTTTTCAAAATTATATTTCCTTTTATAATTCTTTTAACAAGTGCCCGCACACTCGTTAACATTTTCTTTTCCCTAAATATAGAATCACTACAAAAATTACTCATGAACTATTATTTTCCAGAGAATAATTTTGTAAAAATTGATAAATTTAAATATTATTATTAAATTTTTAATGATTCGTAACTTAGTTGACAAATTGGAGCCTAAATCACCACTAAAGAAAAATTATGTTTTGTAGTCGGATGTCCTATGTATCAGATGATCACACATTTTTAATCAACATTTTTTTCCATAACTTTATAATTAATAATTAGTAAAATAAATGGACTACACTCGACCCTACAATTTGAAGCCACATGAGAATAGTTTAAAAAATATTCCCTTGATGGACTACCCTCGACCCTACAATTTGAAGCCACACTCCAACATTGTACATCCGGAGGTGGAAGCAGAAAGCTTTGAGATAGTACCCAGTTTGGTATAATTGTTGCAAAGGGAATGCAATTTTTTGTTCTACCAACCGAAACTCAAAGACTCACCAAGTTTTTCTAGATTATTGCAATACAATGAAAAAAGGAGGAATGTATAACGACGCCTTCATGCTAAGACTATTTCCATTTTCTCTAAAAGTTGAAGCTAAAACCTTGCTATTCTCAATGGAATACAACTCCTTAAAGATCTTAAGAGGGATTTCCTCGCTAGATACTTCCCTTTGTCAAAAGTTGCTCAGTTGAGGAAATAGATACTAGATTTTGTGCAAAAAGAGGAAGAATCATTCCTTGTGTTAAAGGCAACATGAACCTCAAACGATCTTTAAGCAACATTGGGGAAAGTGTAAGTTTTATGATGTTGTCCATTAGAAAAAAGCTTGGAATAAGCGAACTGAAACCTACAAGGATGTCTCTGCAGTTGGCTGATCGATCTATTAAATATCCCACAGATAAGAATGGAACAATGTGTTTCATGGTCGAATACATGGAACAATGTGTAAAAGACCTCGTTCATCGGCAGAAGCTTAAAGGTGTGCTAGAATATTACTCCTTCCATTCTAAATTATATGTCATTGTAAATTTAGTTTGTTCAAAATTATGTCATTTAATTATTGAGTAACCAAAAAATAAATGTCATTTTACAATATCAATGAATAATTAATGCTTATTTATTCATTACGCCCTTTACTATTTATTACTTTATCTTTTTTTAATTTTTCTTATTTATGTAGTCCATATCATAAATAAATGATATTCTTCTAAAATAAATCATAATTACTGTCTCATAAGTCCTAGCTCAACTGACAAAAATGCCGAAATTGTAAGGTTGGACGTCATGACTGGGGTTCGAACCCCAGTACCTTCACTTTGTGTGTGTTAGTTTATGATGGCTTTGTCATCTCATCAATCTACCGGAAAAAAAATTCATAATTACTCTTTTCTATACAAAATTAATTACATTTCTTAATTCCTAAAATACCATAGTTTCAAACGGAGGGAGTAGATGAAAATCCATGTCGCCAGGTCGAGAGTTTAAAAATTCAGTGTTGCTATATATCCCGACAGAAATTTCAAGAAAGCTTCACGAAAATTCTGCACCATTAGATCTTCCTATGACATAATTCAGGAGCGGTTGGCAGCATTCATGGGTGGTCCCTACCTAAAAAGCTTTGTCATATTTTCTCTGGCACAATACAGGAGCTGTTGGCAACATCCATGGGTGGGTCCCTACAAAACATTTCCTTTCATTATAAGATAGTTATTCTTAGTCTTTTTCCTTTGCCAATCTCATTCGTGTTTTTTCACGAGAAAATGCTTCGCGATATTTAGCATTTTTCTTAAAAATTCTAGAAGTTGAGCAAGGAAGTTTTTTGTGAAAGAGGCTCCAAAGGTAGAGCTTAAACCATTGCCTTCAAATCATAAGTATAAATATATCGACCCAAGAAAAAAAATGTAATGTATAATGGAGTGAATATTTCAAGTAGTATAGTCCATTTCCAATTTACTTTTATAAATTTTAATGTGAGCACCTTAAAAAAAAAAGTTGTGTAGAAGCATGTAACAGTTAGAAGTGACTAATATATTGTTGACAATTCATTAGATGCTGACTGAGTAATATATGCATAGTTCCTTTAGTGGTATAAAACTAGGGTAGCACTTGGGTGATCTAAAGTTACTTTCCAGTTCCCCATCTTCAATGTGCTGTTCAGAGATCAACCTCAGGTCAGCCAACATGTCATTCATTGCATCAACCTCAGGTCGGGCTTTTTTTATGCAATTTGCTGAAGTCTTGTGCCTATCTTGAAATAGTTTTATGATATTGTGTTAAGCTTTCACCAATACATAAACCCTTAGGCATAATAGGTCTTTTGATCTCCCGATTAATTTATAGTTTTCATTTTGTTTTCATAATTAATAAAACACAAGTTTTGGTTTCTTAGGTTTGTCTTTGTTAATAGATAAATCTTTGTCTATTAAGATATGTTTTTTAATTTAAACTATTTGATATGTTTTTTTTAAAAAGATGACAATTGAATTATGCGTGTCTATTGTAACTTACGGTATACCCTCATTTTTTTTAAGTGTGTTTTTAAAAAATTAACACCAATTTAACGGTGTGTATTTTTGTACATTTTCTTTCTTTTATACCGTCATTTTTAATTCATCAATAAATTCCTAATTTTTTTTACACACTTTATCTTTCCAATAAATTTAATATGTTATCTTTCTCTCGTAACAAACAATTTTTAGTTATTATCTTTTTCTCCAACAAATTCTTATTTTTTTGCGTACTCTTACATAACAAACAATTGTCAACTTTCTAATATTGTGCACATCTTTTTAACTATTTGAAGTCAATATAAAAATTATTTCAACTTCACATTAATCAAAAGCTAAGAAAAAATTAAGTTTCTTCCACTTTTTCTTCCTTTTGAACATTCATGGAGTCTTTTATTGTTTTTCGAACCATTATTTGTAACAAAATTTTGTTTAAATTTCAAGATAATAAGAAACAAACTTTGTTTATAAAAAAACAAATTTTCCAAATAGATAACATTAATTAGTTTTATTGAAAAAGATAAGAGTAATTGACAAAATGTATAATTGACGACAAATCGTAACCATAAAATATCAGAAACAACTAAATAGGAAAGAAAAATTGAAAAGGAACGGAGGCAACAAAGGTTTTAAATAACGGTTGTGGTTTCAGTCGCGGTCGCGTTACGGTTGTCGCAATTTCGGATGTTACGAACGTTGTGATATAGATTGCGGTCGTCGCGGTGTGAATTAATCACAACAATGCACAACTATTATCAAATCATTTATTCTATCATATAGTGTATACTAACTTAAATTGAATTATTATTTTATATATTTTAAGATGGTTAAAATAAATATAATAATTACAACACTCTACAACACGAAAATAGACGATGAAAGGAATATGAGATACTATTGGCTCATCACAGTCTCTCATTATCTATTTTTTTCTTATGAACGATGTTGTGTTTTATACTTCCATGATGGCGTGTCGCATTCGTAACGGAGATTTAGGGTTGTATCGGCTTTTTGCCACAGTCGTAACAAGTGTTTCGGTGTAATTTTTCATCTCACCTTAAAAACAGGCAAAAACGGGAAAGGTGGCCACCTATACCTTTTTGTCGCGGCCGTTTTCGTGGTAACGGACCCGTATTTAAAACCTTGGCAACAACTAACAACTGGGTAATTATTTTATTCTAAAAAAACCGAGTAATTTTAAGATAAGACGTCCAAGATAATTTCTGAAAACAAAATTAATTAATTTGATTCGAGCAACATGTGGAACGATTTATTCTTAAAATATGTAACAAATACAACGTTTATCACGTATCTAAATAAGCACTTTTTTTGGAAAAAGGAAACAAACAATTGGTCTTTTTAACTCGCTTTAGTTGGTGGTTATAGTACTAGTGTGACTAACACAACACAACAGGGTTTTGATGGACAAAACCAAGTGTCGTCGTGCTCTAATCAACATACTAATAATAATAATATGAATTGGAATATTGTCCCAACAAGGCATCCAAAATCAAGAGAATGATCCATCATTATCATTATCCGAAAGATTCGAGCATTGGAAGACAAAATATAGAGTTGTCTACAAGGATGTTGCAGAACAGAAAAAACACTTTCAAATATTCAAACACAATGTGGCATCCTTCAATGCTGCAGGGAACAAACCCTACAAACTTGCCATTAATAGATTTGTCACTGATATTCCTGCCACCGTAGACTAGGTTAAACCCATCGAGGATTCTGATGACGGGTTCAAAAGGACTACTACACAACACCAACAACATCATTTAAGTATGAAAATGTCACTGATATTCCTGCCACCGTAGACTGGAGGAAACGTGGAGCAGTTACTCCAATCAAGAATCAAGGAAAATGTGGTAACGTAAAGGACAAAAATTACATTATTATTTTATTTTTCAGTTTTAGTACTCTAGTTTAATTCAGCACATCATTTTCTTTACTTATTTACTTTTGGATTTGTAACAACAATAACAGGTAGTTGCTGGGCATTTTCTGCTTTGGCTGCGATAGAAGGGATCCAACAAGTAACTAATGGAAATTTAGTTTCCCTTTCAGAGCAACAACTTGTGGATTGTGATAGAAGTGGTCGGACTAAAGGATGTGATTACGGTAATATGATTAATGCTTTTGAATTCATTTTAGAAAATGGTGGAATTACCACAGAAGCAAATTATCCATACATGGGAGTTAAAGGAACTTGTAAAAAGGCAAGTCACAAACTTCAAATTAAGAGCTATGAAGAAGTCCCTAGTAATAGTGAAGATTTGCTACTTAAAGCTGTGGTTCGGTTAGTATTGATATGAGAGGCATGTTCAAGTTTTACTCAAGTGGGATTTTTACAGGAGAATGTGGAACTAAGCCAAACCATGGTGTAACAATAGTTGGTTATGGTACATCAAAAGATGGTATCAAATATTGGTTAGTGAAAAACTCATGGAGTAAAAGATGGGGAGAGAAAGGATATATAAGGATGAAGCGAGACATAGATGCAAAGAAAGGCCTATGTGGCATTGCAATGAAACCTTCTTACCCAAATATCAACAACATCGAATAAAACTGTCGACGATATGTCTTTTAAGTGAGCAAACTTTCTATTATATTTTTGTGTCTCTCAAATGTGTGTTTTTCTAAAGAAGAAATAGTGTATTAGAATATTATTAGATATCTTTAATATCTACTTACATTATAGTATATAAAAATTGTACTCCAACAGAATTTCATAATCGTCTTTTTTAAAAAGAAAGATATTGGAAAACAAAAATATCTCGAAATTGTACTACCATTTAGTCGTGTAATGAAGGGAATACAAACTATGATATGACTGGAAATTAATCATATACTGAAAGTATAACAAGGTTGCTTATTACGTATGCTTCTATTGATAGGCTAGTCCACTTTACACATTCTCGTGTGACATTAACATTTGTCGAGTAAAATCATCATAACAAATAAATACACAGAAACAATTGTTTTCATGACATTTGCTACATTGCACAAGCAGTTTTATGCCTTATGGTGAATACAGTATCCGACTGCCACGCCGACAAAAGCAACCATGCAGAGAAACGGTAATGGAAAGCCAGCCTGAACTTCTTCTGCATTACTTTTCCTCTTCAGCACCTCCTAACAAAACAAAGGAAAAACTCATATCAAGTATTGAAAATAATCATTGATCAATCATCTTCGTCATTACAGAATGTATAGTAGCTCAAAACATAATTTCACAGCTTTAAAGAATCAGAGGATACAAACATTGAAACATTCAACAATCAGAAGCTATCTTCCTATCATATGTGTATGATCTATGGCACTATGACCCTGCCATTCTTAACAATAAACCCCCACTTTCGGCATGTAATGCCAAAAAGAAATCATGCACCGTCACTCCGAAAACTTCCGATATGGTTATCTTAACAACAGGTGTGTGCTTTAAACATGAGAGTGTGTGGAATAAACTGAGTTGCCGATAGTTTTGTGTGTTTGTTAAAGGATTTGGAGAGTTAGGGTTAATTATTATACTAAAAAATTAAACTCAATAAAAAACGCCTTAGCATTTTAAATTTTTTAATAAGCATAAATTTTACCAACTCAATAGAACACATTTGAATATTTTCATTGTTAGATTCCACCAAAGTTAAAGTCAAGAATTTTAAATAATGTTGGTCAAATAAAAAACAACATTAAGCAAATAATATCCCATAACTAAAATTTAAGATAAAAAATTAAACGACATCAAAAAATTAACAAATCAATTCATTATAATTTTTTGAACTTTTGGGGTTTCCTACACTGTGTTTGATCACCATATTAGAACAAACAAGTGAAAGTGATATCACATCTTCACCAAAAACCTTAAGACAGTAGGTATGAGCCATCTCACTTATATGTTGTTCAAAGTTTACTCTTCAATTACTATAAAACGTCAACTCACGTACTTGACACATTAATAAAACAAATCATTATAAATTGCGACTTCCGCAGGAACTTACATTGGGTTGTATCAACATATTAGGCTAATAGCAACCACACAAATGAGATTGACATCGTGCCTTTAGCCAAAGTCCTAATATCTTTTATATTTTGCTAAAGATATACTCTTGCATCATATGTCAATTTTTAACTCACATTTGATACATCAACATATCTTCAACAAGTATAAGACTATTTGTGTGCATGATACACCACAAAGAACTACTCCCTCTCCCCCTCAATGTTGAACCGGGACATGATACCACCTTTGGGCCACCTTTTGGCCTTCTACAGGAATCAACACTGATGTGAATCGATACATTCCAGAAAGAACAACCACAAAAGTGGTAATGATACCACATCTTAATCCAAAATTTCAAGGCTTAAATATATGAGTTTTTCACTTGTTTGTTGCTCAATCTCCACTTTTTAATTCAATATTGGACTTTAACTGACATTTGATAAATTACAATATTTTTTCTCTTAAATACGACGAAATTCTAGCATGTACTTGAGCGGGTGTCCATCCATATATACTAGTAAATTATAATTTAGACAAAAACCTAACACGTGTACTTGAGAATAGAAAAGGATTTATTAATTTATATCGTAGATATTGGCAATTCCCTTGAGAAACATATTGGCAATTCTTTGTAGCTTTCCTTCCACACACTAAAGGAAATTCATAGATCAAAATTAATAAAATATCTTATATCACTTGTTGATATTAATTTAATAATTCATTAATATAAAAACATGGTCAATAAAAGGATTAAACTTATATTCATACTTTAACGTGCAAGCCAAATAAACATATGAACATACATACTATAAATTAGGATCTACGATATATTGATCTATCAAGATATTACGAATACCTATATTTTATAACGTGAAGCACAAAGAAAGAGACCAATGACGACGATTCTGCATGCTCACATCAAAACAAGGGCAAATTTTATAATTAAAACTCACACACTATATTTTATAACTTCAAGATTTCATCTCATACGTGTTAAGTTAAACTACTAGATACGATCTAGTTGATGAAATAATATTCCATCAATCAAAAAGTTATATGACATTTTGATAATTTCACATTAATTAAGAAATGTAATTAATGTTGTATGAGAAAGCGACATTATAAGTTGTTTTATAAAATTATCTTTTATTAATGATATAAAAAAAATTATAACATTGAAAGAAAAGAATTTTTTCTCTTTGAGATTTTTTTTCTCTGTCTCAAAATAATTGTCACTTTATAATATCAATGCAACATTTGTTATTTTTTTCCTATTATACCCTTATTTATTGAATGTCGTTTAAGTTAACTAATCCACTAACTACAATTAATAAGGATATTTTAGTAAACAATACTAATTTTATCATTGAAATCAACACAATTAATCATTTTCTTAAAAATCATGCATAAACCCTAAATGACTACTCCCTCCGTTTCAAAATGAATGGCGTTTAAGATTTTTACACACATATTAAGAAATACATTAATTAAAAGAAAGTGAGATGTTATTTTACCAAATTAAACTATTGATTTGTTTTTAATTAAAGAAAAAGTAATACTAGTGTATATATTATTAATTGAAGAGAAAAAATTATTATTGCATTGGAAACGGAAAGTGACATTTATTTTGAAACAAACTTTTCAGCTAAAATGACACTCATTTTGAAACAGAGAGTGTTATTTTTGAGACGGAGTAAATAGTAGAAAAAGTAATGTTTAATATTTCAGTGGTGCAGTAGCCGGCCCTAGTTTTCGAGTGAGAGAAACTCCAACTTCTCTCTAAACTTTATTTCTCCTCGTTCATCGTGGAGGGGTGGTTTTAGGTCATTTTTTGACCTAAAATCACCCCTCGACATCTTTTTTTCCTTTTTCTTTCAATCTAAATAAGTGGTTTTCACATATATCAAGTTTTTTCTTGTGTTTTTTTTGGTGATTTCGTTGTCTAAGTGTGGCGTTGTGTTGTTCGCCGTCTTGTGCGACGATTGATTTCGCGTCTTGTCGCGGTGTTCGTTTATTTCCTATTGAAAGATCGGCATCAATCAATTACAAATTCAACCAATGATTTGGGCGTCAATGTTGAAGATCCGGAAGCATGTGAATTTCGGTGACTTAGGTTTTATCATATTATTAGTAGACATTTTTCCGTTTTATGCTATTAACTTGGGTGCTGTGAGTTTGTTCGCAGATTCACCCTTTACGTTTTTAGCGATGTTTGTATCTGATGTAACCTATCGAATATCGTTTTATTTTTGTCAAAAAAAATATATATATTTCAGTGGTGCTAGATGATTTATAATTTGAGAGAAATTTTAAACACATAATTAGCGGTGAAGATGGTGAGAAGTTGGATTGGATGAGAGAAGTGATTGTGCTTTGAAATTGCAATCCAAAAGAGAAGTAATGAGCATGAAATAGGGAAGAAGCTCGAACATTCTAGATTTTATAATATGATGATGATGATTCACTAATTTCAGTTTTGCATTTTTTACAATCTTATTTTCATATTAACTCTAAGGAGTTTCATGTCCTTATCATATGTCTAAGAAAAAAATTCTAGATTTGATAATACGAAGAAATAGGGAAGAAGACATAAATTGAAATTTCATGTCCTTATCGATATGTCTAAGAAAAAATTATGTACTTTTTTTTGCATTGAAAAAAATCCTAAGGAGTTTGAATTAATATAGTTACAATTATATAATCAATGTCATTCTAGTCTTTATACACTAAAAATAGTTTGAAACTCTAGGCACAATATTGGTTTTCCTAGCTTCATTTAAATTAGTTTTAACCAATTAAAATAGTTACAATTAAAAAGAGTAATTTAGCCTTTTATTTATAACAATTGCATGCATGAAAGCCGACAATTGATTAGAACAATACATGTTTTAAATCACCCTATTCAACTGTTCATTAGCACCGCCAAGGATAGTTTTCCTAGCTTCATTTACTTTTTACTTTCTTTTATGTGTCACGTTTATGGAGTAATTAAAAATACCTTCAGAAACAAACAAAGAGATACCCTAAAATGAATTCCTAATTTTTTTTTTCCCTTGTTGATTACAATATGGATTATAAACCTAGTTAATCCATCTTTGATTTGCATCGAACATATACACTTGTTCAAATAAATGTAGGAATCTAAAATAGCTGATGTAAAAGTGTGCCCCAATTCCAAAGGACGAACAAATTCATTGCATACCATAATTAAAATTGAGATATGGTAAGAGCTAATATCAAAACCATGTAAATGGCACTAGTTAACAATAGTTATTACTATTTTAAAAAAACAAAACAAAACAAAATTGTACAACGGATACTACATGCTAACTTGATAAAAATGTGCAACGTTCAAAGAACTGAACTTCCAAATTCAAAGATCAAACAATGTCAGGATAGTATTCCAATAAGTTTCACATTACAGGTTGTTACAACGTTCGTAAATCAAATCTTTCAAATCTGAAAACAAGTATTGGGAAAAACTCATGTCCTACATCGAATAGATAAGACTCTTGATAAGAGTTTATATAGAGGAGACAATCCTCACCTTATGAACCGGTTTGAACCCATAAATCAAATGGCTTTCATGGTGCACCAAAAAACAACTCATCATCATCGAAAAACTCTTCAAGCGCGCGCATCAAAAAACTCCTCCTCTTCTTCTTCTTCTTCAGGTAAGAAAGGCCAGAAAGCGGAAAGCCGGAAGAGCAGCAACGAGAAAAACGTTGAACCAGTAAATTATGGGAGTAGCCTTATCTTCAAACGGGGAAGGTCCTAATACATCTTCAAAGGTAGTAGTAGTAATGTTGCTTAGCGCAGAGACAATGGCGACTGCATTGGTTGCAGCAATGATGGTACCGATGACTATAATTGCCATCTTCCTATTCTTGTTATTCATTGTTGTTTGGCAAGTGAAATTAGCTAGCGAGAGCAAGAAATAATTGACATTTGATAGACTCTTTTTATAATAGTGAGTTTCCCGCTTATCTACAAAAATAACGGTTCTATGATCTATGACCAAGTTCCAGAGTTAGAAGACCCAATCTTAGAGTCAAAGGCCCAATGAGACATACAAGAGCGGGACATATCACATACGCTAGCGAAGAATTGTGCTATAACGATTGAGTACTCAGAGCCAATCTAAAACTTCTAAACAATCAAATCGTCGCCTGACTAAATTATTCCAGTGTAACCGACTAAATTGTTTATGCTTGCGTGTCACGATCGGAATTTTATAAATAGAGTGTTCCATCACTAAAATACGTACAAATAAACATTGTCATTGCGAGGAAAACCTCAAAACACATTAACACTTCATCGACTAGAACGTTGGAGTGTCGTTACAGGTACACCATTTGACTCCAACAAGGAACAATGCCGCTACGGTGAAGATCTATCGTGCTTCCAATTTTCATGAAAAATTATAAATAACTTGAAACTCTATCTAAAATCATCTTAGTAAGGTTTCAAACTCAAATTCAGAACAACGATTTGTCATCGATAAAACTCATTAGTACCTACCCAATCACTTTTCGTTTCAAATGCGACACTCATTACTTGATGGCCAAATCCTCGTTCATCAGTAAGGAAGTCAAATAAACCAATTAAATAAAGGAAAATTCTATGGTCATCCAAATAAACCTACTAAAATAAAATTATCATAATTACGTGATATGCTGACATAATTTGAAAATAAAAGGGGACCTGCTTGTCAAATATTTCCATTTCCAACATCTAAGCTATATCAAAATTAATACCAAAATCAAGATTTGAAATTTAAATGGAAGATAGATTTTTAGGAAATTTACTAAATGAATAAAATATTGGCAACTCCCTTGAAAAAATTATTGGCAATTCTTTGAAGCTTTCCTTCCACACACTAAAGAACATTCATAGATCAAAATTAATAAAATATCTTATATCACTTGTTGATATGAATTTAATAATTCATTTATAAGGGACCCACATAATTTGGTGGGACCCAAATAAATTTTAAACAATTAAAGAGAATGGGTTGAAAAATTGTATGCTAAAATGTGTGTTGTTAGCATTCCTCTAATATAAAACATGAGAATAGAATAGTTTAATAGTGAGATTGATAACTCTAATATAACACATGAGAATAGAATAGTTTAGTAGTGAGATTGATAACGCCTAAAAGACATAAGAGAGAGAAAGAAAAAAATATTGAGAGGACACATTTCCTCTTTTATAGTGCTCTCGTTGAAACTGTTTGGTCATCAAATAAATTGGATGAATTCGTTAGGAAAAACTTATCCAATTTTCAACTATTATTTTCTTTTTAAGAATTAAAAATGAGATGAACTAACAATTATCATCCGTGTACAAGGTTTGCATACAAAAGTAATAAATAAGCAAAATTAGAGAGAACACTAAAAATATTGAACCAATTCAAAATTAGGTCTCAAATTTTACCATACCAGTCACAATCCTCACCCTCATGCCTCTTATGACACCGATAATATATATGTTTCCACCACACCAATGCTTTGAATCCCACATTTCGCCCAACCACCCTCCAAACCATACTGTGCTCTCAAGAACTTAAACCACAACCCCATGATCCACATACATCCTCCGACATCATCAACCCAAATAAAGATAGGTTAAAGTCTCTGATAGTACGAACTCCAAAACCTTCATTCTTTCGATAAGGCACACTTTATCTCGTTTTATGCAGTGAATATTCTCGATAAAAGCACAACCAGTGCTCCCTCCAACCATGAACTTGGCAACTAATTTCACACCAACCAATATAATTTTATGAAAATTAACTTTTAGCCATAACTCATCAAAGGGAATAAGATTGGCTTTCAAAACCATGATATATATTCCCCTGACTTCTCACCGTAAGTCATTGTATCATAAACAAATTGTAAATGAGAGATTGACACCCCATCAGAAGCGCCTACTTCTTAACTAGAAAATGGAAAACTTTAGTTGAAAGTTCAGCATAACATTCAACCTTTCAACGGCTGACAGAAACAAGAACAAAGAATAGGTTCACATTGTCGCGAGTTAAGATCATCTCCATTTACGTGTCATTTGATGAGAGATAGATACAAAAAAAAAAACATGTAGTGGGCCCTACTACTAAGTATGTTCCACTACTATTGATTATTTTCAAATTTATGTGTCTTTATCTCTCCAAATGAAAGAAATGGAAAGACTAATAAATGGAGAGGATCTTGACTCCATTGTCGCAACCCATTAATTTTGTTGGAGTAAGCCCTAATAGCCAATCTATATTGATTGGGTTTGGCTTTGTATCATGATATTGATATAAATATATATTGTGAATATATAAATAATAAGGCATTTCTATATTGATTTTGTTTTGTTTCAAAATAATAAAGTCCATAGAATAGTTAGTCTGTTTAATGGAACATTAAGTATAACTTAATTGTGAGACCCCGTTAAACATAAGAAAATTATTCTTAAAGTATCCGTAGTCAAGCTTTATTGAGAAGTGGGATATCATTAAAGCATAGAGATTATTATGTGGATAGGCTGATGATCACATCTCACAGATCATGGATAAAGAGTTATCAAGTCTACACATAGATATAAATATTAGGAGTAATATTTATATTGGATTGACCCAACATGAGAATACTACATAGTAAAAGTTATGAAAAATGCCATAAGATATTGTCATAGTGATAGTGGTGTATTCCACCCTTTGACCTGAAACCACTATGTACCCTACATGTTGAAGTCGAGTGCTTTGTCACCATTCAAACGTTGTCTGTAACAAGATGACTATAAAGTTGGTTGATGGGTACTCCACGAATCATGCTGAGGGACATGAGTGACCTAGATGGAATTTGCCACTCCTACATAACAGGAGAAATGTCTACGGGCCCAATATTGAACTGGACAAGGATGACATACTATGCCTTGTGTTCAATATAGACATGAGGGCAAAATGGTAATTATACGCATGAACATTATCACAGAAAGGTTTCTTCAGATCACATGACATTCTCGTCACTTGGGTAGCAGTGTTGTGTTGCTAGATACCGCTCACTGTTTATAATATTAAATATATGATTTAATATTATTGTCAACGTTACGGGAACCTATAGGGTCACACACAAAGGATAGATAGATGAGAGAAATAAATAAGTAAGACTTATTTATTAAAATAATAAGTGAGACTTATTTATAAAATAATAAGTAGGACTTATTAGTAATTAAATAATTAAATATGACTTTATTACTTAATTTACGAAAAATAGAGAAACGTGGTCCACCGTAAGGTACGGTGTACTTAAGTGCTTGTCTTGTTGACCACACAAGTGATTCTATAAATAAAACCCCTGTGTTGAAGCATTAATAACTTGTTGTGAGTGCTTAACCTAATTCACAAAAGTTCTGAAACCCTAGCCGCCTCTCTCTAAACCTTCTTCTCTCTGTAAGGTAGCCTCTTAAGCATTGTCCTTTTTGCAGTTTTGGCCCCAGACTAATTTTGACCAAGTCAATGCTGACGTGACCGCCACATGTGTAATTTTTTATTTTTTAAAATATTTTTTATTTTTTAATTAAAAAATAAAAAAAAATATTTTTAGTTTTTTAAAATTTAAAAAATAAATAATTACACACGTCAGCATTGACTTGGTCAAAATTGGTCTTGGGGCCAAAACTGCAAAAGTATCAATACTTAAGCGGTTGGATTGTATTTTATTTTATTAGTCCCTGCACTTTGATATTGATCCCTGGATTTTTTTTATTTTTTTTAGTAAAACATTCAATAAAATTATGATGTTCTATTATTGTTTTGTTCATTATTTTTATTGAAATAATCATAAAAAAAATAAAATCAAAAAAATATTTTTTTTAAAAATTGATTAAAGCTTAATAAAAGATCAATAAAAGTCCTCGTGAGCTTAGTTCAATTGGTATGGACAATGCATAATATATGCAACGGGGTTCAAATCCCGACCATCACAAAAAAAAAATTCAATAAAAGATTTTTTTGATTTTATTTCGATTTTTTTTAAAAAAAATCTTTTTAAAGAACAAAATATATTACTTATACCTTTTATTTGACAATAAATATCTTAGCTTGTTTTTTCAAAGGGGGATAAATATCTTACTTATCTCTACTACTTTTTATATAATAAATAAAACTTTTTTAGAGTAAAATGTGTAGTAATTCCAATGTGGATCATTCTAATGATTTTTTTATACCAAAAATGATCAAGTTTTATCGCTGGCTAACTAAATCAAATTATATTATAATCTTCTATCATAAATCATATTTCAAACCTCATATGGTGATGCAACGATCATTGCTTATGTGACACAGTACTCAAGCTATACACTGCATTGCTTTTAGACAACGACCTAACATTCGCACTATTATGTATTTGATCTATGTTATTGAAATTCAATAAATTATATGATGGTAGTCAATGTCTTACGCACCTCTCTCATTTGTTTATGTTGGTTCATGTCATAGAAATTCTATTTTATTTCAGTAAAATACACTATTGGAGTACAAATTGTGTTAACAACATTTATATTTATTATTCTCTCAAAAAAAACATTTATATTTATTAAACTTACTTATTACAAGTAAAATCGTGACTGGTAAGCAAAATATAATGTTATACAATTGTTATTTTTCAAGTTAAGTTTTATTAAACTTTCTTATTTTTTTAAAAAGATTTTTTTGATTTTATGATTATTCTCAATAAAAATAATGAACAAAACAATAATAAAACATAATAAATTCATTGAATAATTTTTTTTTAAAAAAAATAAATAATTAGAGGTCAATACCAATGTGCAGGGACTAATAACAATAAATGTTGAAAATGTAGGGACTAATGATATTTTTAAGTTAAAAAATAATGAATAAAATAATAATTAAAAAGTTGAATTTTTTTTGTCTTTAAGTGTGCCACGTGGCGTGCCATGATTGGTCAACGTGGCAAACCGTTAGTTTTGTTTTTTTTTTAACATATATTTAACAGAAGGACTAATGCCAAAAATTTTAAAAAGTGCAAGGACCAATACCAGACAGAAAAAAGTACAGGGACCAAAGCCAAAATTGAGTAAAAGTGCAGAGACTAAACACACATTTAAACCATTTTTTTTATCATTTTACTATGCATAATGCTTATTGGCTAATCCAGTACTCTTCATATTATCTAAGCTTAGGTATAAGAAGCTTAAAATGGAGATTAAAAACAAATTTAATATTAAAAGTATAACTTTTGTAACTTTTAAGACATTGAATGCATAAGTTTTAAAAAAAACCTTCTACATTTGGTTTCTTAACTTATGCCCTAAGGGCAGAAGTTAACATTTTCCTAAAAAAATAAATTTGGTTTATGAAGAGAGATATAATTAATGGATCGTCACTTTCTGTTAAGGTAAGGCATTTGAAAGCAACATCTGAAAGCAACGTGAAGAAAAAAGAGTGCATGTGGTAGGCATCATAAATGAATAAACCACGCAGTTTTGTTCGTTCTATTTTGACGACAGACAAAATAATTAAACACCAAATCCCTATGCTTTAAATGGAAAAATCCATATAAAATCTCAACATGATAATTAGTATGTGTGAAAAAGTTCTGGGGTGAAAAGTTTAATCATTTTGTTAACCGGTGCCCTCAGAATACTAATTAAGGAATTAAAAGTAAGAAATAAAAGTCAAGTTTTGCATTGAAAAGAACATTTTTTTAACTTTCAAAAACTATAATACACTATTTCCAAGATAAAATTTTCTTTTATAATTTCTTAATTAGTGGCCCCTCGTACCCCGGACACTGGTTAACATTTCCCAAAGTTTAAAAGAGGTTGATAAATCGCAAATTAATTCACTTTTTTTGTAAAAAAAATTAAATTAAATGCACTTCTTATAGCGACAAAATTTTTCAAGAATTATCACAACACTCCTTAACTCATTTATTATAGCAACTGCATGTATGGTAAGTGAGACCTTTTTAATTTGTTTTATTTTTTTGATAGCACATTAGTTTTTTATTTGTGAAACAATCGTGAGAAAACTCTCGTGATATATAGCATTGTTGTTTTTAGAATGATTATAATCTATTACTTGAACTATTGTATTAATTTGATCTCTTTTTATCAATTTTGTGTAGATCGTAATAAAGAATCTAATAAAATTAGGTAAGTTGAATTTTATTTTGATTTTTATTTATTTATTTTTAAAATGGAAAACGATCTAGTGGCTCGAATGAGAAGCAAGTAAGTCATTGTCGCTCCGCCCTTCCAATTCTTGCTGAATTTTGTGGGTTCTCACCACACCCTCGCCTACACCTACATATATGATATATCACTTTTCTTGTTGTAATAGTAAGATGTAAGAACATAAAAAGTTTATGTCATATTATCAAGAGAGAAAAAATCATACCAATTTGATGTTAGTTTAATTTTTAGCTTTTTAAATATATAAATCAATATATTTATTGTTGGCTCATAAAAAGCCTAATGTTTTAATTTTGAAAGATTAGAATTTAGAGGTAGTACTATTCATATGATTTAAGATGTTGTACCAATTTGTTTTTTTCTTTTTGTTTTCTTATTAAAAAATATATGAGTACATGGTACTCCAACCCATAATACAAAAAAGATTGGCTGCTTTTCGGTGCAGATTAGAGGACTGTTATACCGGATTATCTTTTTGTTTGATGGGAGGTATAAAAGGTGGTGGTGAATAATGAGTATAAAAGGATCATATCACTTTTTTGTTGGAGTGCACGTAGAAGAAGAAAAAGATCACTAATTAATTACCCATTGATTAAACAACCATTTTGTGTACAAACAAAAGCCTCGTGCTTTTATGTCGACGACAAACATTTTCAAAGCAACCGGACCCACAGAAAATCTTCACAGAATTATATGACAATTATGTGCGAGATTAAAAGTTCTTTTATCACAGTAAATTCTTTGTGAAAAGTTTAAAAGAGGTTGATAAATCTCAGTGCACCTATTTTTCTATTAAAAATTATTAGATGCATTTTTTAAAGATATTTTTAGTGCTTGTTAAAAAAAAAAATTGTTAAGGTATGCATGCATCTGAAGCAACATGTGGGGCTGCATAAAAAAAAAGGGACTGTGCTTATTCAATAGTAATAATAATAGCTGTTTAAAAAAAAATCATTACTGCTAAATAACAACCCATCAAATGGTAGAAAATATAGATCAATTTTGTAAAATACTCTCTCCGGTCTCAAATATAAGGAAATTTTCACTTTTTAGGTTCATTCAATAAATAATGTATGTGCTCTATGATATAGACCACATACATTATTTATTGAATGAATCTAAAAAGTAAAAAGTTACTTACATTTAAGATCGAAGGGAGTAGATACAAACCTCACCGGTGTTATTAGCATTTTAAAGAAAAAGTCTCATCAGTGTTATTTTCATCAGTAAAAAAATTACTGTTATAATGCAACAATAAATGTTAATTTTATAGTTTTTTTACTCAGTAATTTTATTCACTTTGCATTTCCTTTGACTATTCACAATATCAATCTTTAATTGCAATGTCACCCACATAAATTCTGAAATAGTCAATGGCTCGAAGATGCAAATAATTGCTGAATTCTTTTGGACAGAGAAAAAGTTGCTAAATATTGATGAATGAGAAACTGCTTAGTATAAATGGAAAATGAATTAGTTGTTTGAATTGGAGACAAAAAATAAATAATATATTGATAACTTAAATAATTCGGTGACATATTTAAATTTTTTTTTTTGGACTAAGTTAACATAAAATTATACTCCATTATGATTTCGTTCATTGACTAAGCTGAAAGAACTAAATTCTTTAGGAGTACTACTAATTTATTTAATTAAGGCCGTTATGATTTGGTTGATTAATTAGTAGAAAGAAACAAATTCATTATTAAACACAAGTCACCTTACCTCAAAACAAAAAAGTCAAGTGACCATTACTATTACTGGTAGTACTACTACTCTGACACGTTACTGACCAACCCACATAACCCTTCTCTTAATTTCAAACAAACTTTTTGTTCAAACCCTAACAAAATTATAAGTCATGAATCTTTCCCATTCCAGATCATATAAAGCAAAATCCGACTTGCGAAGATGCAAGGTGGGCAGGGTAATTAGAGACGAAAAAATAAAATATATCGCTTAATTTTAGCGTCGCTAATACTTAGCGACGGAATTTTAGACAAATTTCGTGATTTTCACTCTGTCGCTATTAAAACTTTTTGTAGTAGTATACAATGGTAGAGAACAAGAAAGAGATTTTATAAAATAAAAAATCAAACAAAAAAAAAAGAGAAGAAGAGAAAGAGGTAGATATGGGAAGAACCACATGAACAAAATTATGCTAATTAAATATCCGGTACAAACAACCAATACAGAAAATTAAGAACACATAATCCTTTCCACACATCTTTTGAAGAAAAAGAAAAAACAGTAACAAAAAGACTAGTATGAAATACAACAAGAAAATACGTTCCAAGATCAAAAGATGAACTTGAGAAACTTGATAATAAACAGTAAATGACGAAAAAACCTAGAAACATATATGGTGCAAAATCAAATGATCATTTGCCTGGCCTTATGCCAAAAACATCTTGCATCCCAGGGTACTTTGGACCTTTAGTCTTGTTACTTGCATCACCTTCAACTCTGGGGGGTGGACGTGTCACATAATATAGACTATTTCTTCCCCTATTTGTGGTTCCACGTGAAGAAGAACCTGAACCTGCAGAGACATTGTTATTGTTGTTGTTGTTATCAGCCATTGTTAGCAAGAGGAAGTATGAAAAGAAAGAAGAAAAAAAAGTAATATAGAGGAAGTATGAAATAGAGATTGATATATGAAAGAAAATGAGTAATGACAACATATGAGATAGGTTATATTTATTTATAGAGAAAAGCAAGTCGTTTGGGTGATCAATTTTTACATTTTACATTTTTAGAATCTACCAATATTAGTCTAGTTGGATTAACCAAAAAAAAAATCTTAGCTAGTAAAACTAAAAAAAATACTAATATACTATACAACGAATATGTTCAACGTTTCATCACACCGCTTTGATTTTTATTATTTGTTTAACCTTTGTCTGCTTGTAGATTGATCACACTCTGAAAACCTATAAATGCTGCCTAATATGCTTAAGCTTTGTCGTCTATCGGCTGTCTACGGTGTGTTGGTTTGACTTAGAGGTACATCATACATGGTGGGTATTATATTTCATTTCTAAATCCCATCGACCACACTTTTTTTGTGTGTGATAGTGATTAAGACTATAAAAGTTTCTACCACACTCTATCTCAAAATAACCAAATTTGGTGCTAGTTTGATTTTTTAGCTTTTTTTAAATAGTTAATTTAAACATTATTTAAGATTAAAATGTATGTCTAACTAATTCGGTTATATATGTGTATAAAATTATTGACAAAATGAATATGTATTGAAATCTAAAATCCAATGGCTTATTTTGGTTGAATTTTAATAGCATTCACCACCCACCACCAGTGAAATATCAAATATGTGTCTGTGTTTGTTTGATTATGGAAGAGACAGCGTGGGTCCACCAACATATTCCATACGTGTCTTTAAGTCGACTTTGACGATAAAGCAATTATATTTCCGTCGCGACCGGGACCATATGCATCCAGCAGGATATATCTGCTTCTTTTGATTCACTTGTTTTGTCTCAACCATATTGAGCTGTAATTAGAAAAAGAAGGTTTACAGCTCCATTTAGTTTAATGGCTTTTACTTATGCTGGTATAGTGAATTTTTTACTTTCTATTAAGGGAAAATTACGGTTACATCTTCTAAGGTCTACCAAAATGACATTAACCTCATTTTTAGTTTTAAAACATAGACTAATTTCCTTAAGTTTTCATCAAATACAGAAAAACCTCGTTTTTTCTATTAACACCATTAACTTTCTGTTAACTTTATTTTCTTGGCGAATTTTCCAGCAAAAACAAACTTCTCTAAGTCATGAGTACCTGGACCAAAAGAAAAGATAAAAAAAAGATACCAACCAAATAGAGATTGATTAACTGAATACCGGTAAAAGTTCATTTTTGTATCATCATTTACTTGAATTGTGTTGAGTTGCTTTTAGTATGGTAATTTATTAAATAGTTAATTCACTCTTGACGGAAATTAAAAATGATAAATCATGATATCTATGCACAACTTTGATTTTTATACACATGATGATGACTATGCAATAACGTCAAAAAAAAGAGAGAGAGAGAGAGACTATGCACAGCCTCAAATAAAAAAATTTACGATGTCGTGCACCAATTTTTTTTCACTATGTATGTTACCCATAATTTTTTTTCTTCTAAGATGCTATGTCCGTATAAATAAAATGCCATTGGTTAGATAAATCCAATCCAATTATCCTAAACCCCATGTGTGCATAAACAAAGTTTTCTCTCCTTGCATTCTTCCATAGTCAGCAAGAAACTTTTTAGTAGGTCACCATAGTTAATTTATAGTAGTTTTTATAACTCCCTCCGTCCCTATATTTAAGCATCCATTTGATTTTATTTTTGTAGCTAAATGTAAATCCCTTTTCAAATTACTAGATGCATTTATTATTTTTTTCCTAAACATACCCGTAATTAATACTACTAACTTGTCTTGAAATATGAAAAGTCAAATTTGATACACACACAAACAAAGGATAATTTGGTAATATTAACACATAAAACAGACACATTAATTACACCGACGACTTTTCTTAAGAAGGGGGTTACATATATAAAGCGACCGAGGGAGTATTATGTTTGAGAGTTTGAGAGCTAATTTATGAAACACATGACATGATATTACTTCTAAACACATAAAAGTCTTAAAATACATTCACAAAAATTTAATAGGTTCGGGTTTGAATTTGATTTGGTCATCAGATTGCATCCCAAAATATCCTCTAAGTCTCTAACTCATTTTGTGTCGATGAAACCAAAGTTTTTTTTTCTTACAAGAAAATATGAATATGAATTAAGTTGAATTCGTCACAAATTTTTTATAGCACGTGAATCCCCTTCTTCTTCCCCAAGTTAAATTATTTTAATCTTATTTCAATTTTGCCCCGCATCTGTTCGTGCTTGTTTTGTCGTTTTATTCATTATCTAGAAATAATAATGTCTCAACATATTAATTTGACTACAAATAATAATGAAAATAATACATTCCCTCAACAACAACAAAAAATAATGAAAATAATACATAGTCAAACACTTAAATGGATTAAAGTCGGTGTTGAAATAATGTCTCTTCTTTACGACTGAATTGCATCCTTAATTTGGTTATATTTCCCCCTAAAGCAACATATTCTACAAAGTAGGCGGAAATATATTGTGACGTATTTGTGATTACGTTGTAGTAGTCCACAAATGTGGTAAAAGGACAGAGACGCCGAAGAAGGAAAAAAGTTCAATTATCTCTGGCATTTTCTCCTCTCTTCGTCTATCAATGTTCAACCGTTCGTCTATCAATGTTCAACCGTTCGAGTGTTAACTCGTAAATCTGCTCGAGTTTACGTTTTTAGATGTCAAAATCGTATTAACTCAGACATAAACTCGGTTTTTAGTGATATCGAAAAGTTTGTCGAATTTGAGCGAGTCAACACAGAGTAAAAACGGTAAACTTATGGTAAAGTTGAACAAGTTTACGTTAAAAAAGTCATATTTTTTTATTTTATTTTGGGCCATTTTTTTCATCCAATTCATTTTTTAAAGCCCAACTCAAAGTACTAGTGTTAGATGAACGCACGACCTTTCTTCTTCTAAAAAATGAACAACAAAACACACAAAACAATAGAGAACACTCGCTCAAAGTACTTGTGAAACTTGCTTTTTTGGATGATTTTTTGAATGGTTCAATGACTTATGAAACTTTCAATTTTGCGCATTAATTTTTGTGTTTTGATTTGAAGTCCAACATAACACTTTATTATGGTGGTGGGATAACTTTTCCTTTATAATTAAGTCATATTTTGCACTATAAACCTATTTACAATATTATATTAGCTTACATATATATATATATATATATAATAAATTGTATATAATTTTAATTTTAGGTATACTTGTACGAGTTCTCGAGTCGAGTTTACCTAGGTAAAACTAGTTGAGGTAAACTCTCACTATGAATTTCTTGGTATGTGTAAATTCATCAGAAACAACATGTATTGCGAAACGAAGGGAGTACACAAACACAACAGTCATACTAGATATCAAAGCCGTTGAAATAAATCGAACAGTCTTGATCTATTACAGCATCCTGTTGTAACAGTAGGAAATCCAAATCCCTAGTTCACACTGCTTATAATAATCATATGATATTCCATTCCTTAATACTACAAATCAAAGGATTAATTGGGCGGTGTTGAATTCTGTGCCTCATGCATGTATTGACTTTGTCGCTATTAGTTTGGTTATCTTTCTTCTTAAGGGCAAAGGCTACGGTAGGAGACCTCTTTAGGTCTCCTATCGTAAGAGACTTGAACTTTTTTTTTTGTGTGTGTAAAATGGATATGAACCATTGGATGTACTTGGAATTTTTTGAATGGCTTTGATTTGCAAGTTATGTATTTAAACATATATACTGATTTTAAAAATTGCAATTGATTTTGAAATCACATTTAACTGTTTTTGGCATTGTTGAAAAAATTGAGAAAATGACAGCAAACTCATACGCGCATCATCTAGTGCAATTCAGGAAAGTGTTCAAGAACAATACCCAGTCTTCACATAAAATTTTAAATCTCTATTTGATCTAAATAAAAATATTGTGTATAAATTGAGGATATTTTTTCAGGGGGCGGTCTGGTAAGCCCCCAGTCCATTTTTTCCTCTAAAAATTGGTAAAAATAAACCTTTGGACAATTCTTAAGATGTCTACATTAGACACGCCCACCTGTTTTCAATATAATGTTAAAATTATTTTCTAAAGTTACCTAAAATCATTTGTTTTATTAAATGATTATTGAATGTCAAAATCATTTTTATTCACTTTAAAGAGCATATATGTGTAGTTTTTTCTAAGGATATGTGCAGTTTGTTATTATGTTAGTATGATATACGCATACTAAACAAAAACACAAAATTAAATATTTTTTAAAAATTATTAACTTAAATTATATAACTCTAATAAATTAGACGGTAATTACTCCAACAAAAAATATTAGAAATCATTTAAAAAATAAAATGATATGCTTTATGGATAAGAGCAAAGTAATATAATGTGCATGAAATTATTATAAGAATTGTTTATATGGTTTTTCTATCATGTGCAAATTTGCACATGTTAAGAAGTTTAAAATAGAATTTTTGCATTGAAATTTGTACATTTAATATTAAATATAAAACTTTTGAATAAATAATTTTTGTTTTCCAAGAAAAAGTTATTACTATTAGTTGTTTTAACATATGCAATGTTGCACATGTTAAACAAACCCTTGTTTATATACTTTTTTACCTCCTATACTAGGTAAACAATGTGCATCACCTACAAAAGCAAGTCATTTAAGTTGTCAAATAAAAAATATGAGGTCTCTCATGGTAGGAGACCTAATGTGGTCTCCCACCCTAAACGGCACCCTTCTTAAGTATCCTTCTTCTACAAAGGGACGAAAAGTACCAGTACTCTTTCCAGTTTCATATACGGTATATAAATAAAAGAAAATATTTATAAGTAGCTAATCTTGTAAAAAAAAAGTAGATAATTTTATTTAATATAAATAATATACTAAAAATTATTTCACCTACCTCATTATAAATGCCCTTTTTATAATATTTTTCTATCTTAAATCTTTTTTTAAAATAAAAAATGGTAGTATATAACTATATATTAACAAAACCAAAGACGTCTCCTTAACACAAATCTTAAATGTATAATTGATTAGTTAAAATATTTAGATAATAAAGTATCATTATTTGTTGTATTTCAATTCATCTAACTATTCTATTAACTACATTTAAAACATTATTTTAAAAAATCATATTTATTTTATTTTTAAAATCAATCAAACAAATTTTTCCGAAGAATTGTGCAAAACATGGACACATAAAATAAGACAGCGAGTAGAGTAATCCTCATAGAAACTTATTCCATGGATATACATGAAGATCAGATAGTGACAAATAAACAAAATGAAATATGTGATCTAACTCAACACATGACATAATCAATCACGTCAATGAACACGTGAGTTTGATTGTGGGTCCCACTTAGATTTTCTTGCCACTACACTGACACGCTAACTCTGACTATCATATTCCTATACGTGCACTTTGATTGTCTTGATGAGCCCACAGATGTTGTAGGTACTAGGTAGCCGCCAATTCTCCAACATTAATTACTGTCTTTCTTTTGTAAAGTGTAACACCACCTTTTTCTCCATTATCTATCTTCAACTTATCTCTTCCTTTACTATCTATTCTTTATTTCTACTCTACCAAAGAGAGTGCAAGGGTTTTGCTAACCATAAGGAATCTACTAATAAAAGTTGGGTCATGCTAACTTGTGTTTTTAGACCATCTTTATTAAAATGGTCTTAACTAATTAAGACCATATACCTATTAGGTACCCCCAATGGAATTTTTTTTTTTTTTAGATTCTTATAAGATCCGGGGTTTTATTTAAGACCCTCACTTTTAAGCGGGACCTGCACTCTTTTAATATTAAAAAATTAAAATATAATGATATAAAGTTATTGATAATTGATTAGTGGGTCCCATTTTTTTTTTGAAGAAGCTAAAATGAGATATATTACTGAAAGCCTGAAGATTTCAGCACAAGGAGTGTCGAAAACCCAGCTGAAAGAGTATCAAATACAATACAACAATAAAAACAGGGAACAAAATAGGAAAACTAAAAAAGAGATCTACCCTGTTACAAAATAATTCCCAAACAAGGTAAAGGGTTTAACCACCAAGAATGGTAGGAGAAAACAAAACTAGGACGATTTGCTTTCAGCCACCAGTAAGATTGAAGCTTAACTTTATCTAGCAATTGTGTAATTGAAGCTTCTGTTTGGTGAAAAACACGAGCATTCCTTTCAAGCCAAATCACCCACACACAAGATAACCATATAAGCTGAAAAGCGGAGCAATTGTTGTTGGAAAAGCCTCCTAAGGTGCCAAATTGATATAGATGGTATGACACATGTTCAGGAAACACTATGTGAGTTTAAGTATGTACACTTAAACTAAGTTTACATGACCTACTTTAACTAAGTTTACATGACTTATTTAAATTGAGTTTAAGTATGTACACTTACACTTAAACTGAGTTTAAGTATGTACACTTAAACTCAATTTACATGAACTACTTAAACTGATTTTAAGATTAAATTAAATTATATTTAAGGGTAATTTTATCATTTTAAGATGTAACCAGGAATACATGGGGTGTAATTAGAAAAATTCGATAAAAAAAGTCATCCATAAATTATAGGATATTTTTGTTTTAAAACATCAGTTAATGAGAATATTAAAATGTGTGGTCAATGATTTGTTTAAAGTTATACCATTTAATTTTAAATTGATATTTGAGCAGTAAAATGAATCATTAACTAGATCAGTTTATAATTATAGTTATAAAGTATTTTATCGTTTTATATTATTATTAACATTGATGTTGAAGGTTTATTCGCAGATTCAATTATTTGTGTTTTAGCGAATTTGTATTGTACTATTGTACTCTCTTGATTTAAATGAATAAATATTGTTTATTTTTAGTCAAATAAAAAACTAGATCCTTTTTTCCACTAAAAAAAATAGATCTATTTTTGTCAAAAAAGTCATTATGTTGGTCTTCTTTGGTTTTATTTTTGAGAGATATTAGTCATCTTTAAGTGTTTTTCCTTTCTTTTCTTTTCTGAATGGGTTAGTCATCTTGAGTTGATAGGTATAAAGTAGAACAAGAAAATTCTATTATATTTTACACATATATAAAATTATATACAGGATGGGAAAATCTCAGGTTAAGTAAGATTAACGAAAGTTTAATTTACTTATTTAAAAATAGTATTCTTCATTAAACAAAAAAAAAGTATTCTTCGCTAAACAAATCGCACTTGTGGCTGACCTCATATTGCTTTGGAATCCCAGTTATTCATATGATTGACATTGGACTATTTGGACTCGAAACAGTCGATGTTGTTTGTTGCCTCGCTGCATGAACTATGTTGTGTTGAAGGTTGGTTCACACACTAGATAGTTGAACTTTGTTTAATTAGGATCAATCATTAAAGGTATCATATGTGTGGCTTAAAATGTTTGTAATACCCGTTTGGGTTGTCCTGCACATTTTTGTGTTTTTACTAGGTTCGATCTATGTCCCCCAAATTATTTTTTTCTGTATTTTTTTTCTTTTTTTAATAATATATATGAGCACTAAATACAAGATTAGAGTATCGTTGAGGAAACACATATTCTCTTTCTTGATGTATTTATGCTTTGGCCTTATATAAAAAAAACCTAAACAAATCGTACATTATTGATGTTTGCCTTAAAAAAAATTACATATGCATGATCTTTTGTTTTTTACAAAATATATATGCATTATTTATTTTTTACCGTCAATATATATGATACATTATCGTTGAGTTTAATATTAATATTGTTTCATTACTTAATTGTTGGGTTTTTTCTAATAAGAAACTACGAAATAAGGTTAACAACTGGACCGCAAGAACAACCGCGCTGTCCTTTTCCACACCCCCTTTGATTGATGTAGCGGTGGCTGTGAGGGGTGCAATGGTGGCGCTAGCCACCCGCACCACCTCCCAACCAGAACTCCCAGCGGTTCTTGCGACGGTTGGTCGGTTTGTTCGATACCGGATGTGATGGTGGTTTCCGTCTTCTCTCTGGTGGCTGTGGTTTAAACCGTTTTTCCTCTCCGCCGTTTCTGTTTTGTTCGCACAAACACGACGACGACGTGTGGTGGCCAGTCTGTTTCAGATCTTCGCGGTGGTCGCCTCCCTTGCGTCGCCAGAGTTTTCATGCGGTGGATTTGTGTTGATAGAAGGGTGAATCTGGATTTGCTCTTTGATGTTCTGGATTGTTGATGTTTTTTTTTAAATGATTTGTTGCAGCTACTATTGTTTCCCTATCGTACTGTCGTGGTTCATATTTGCTGATATTGCTACAGGTTGGTGTGTTTTGTGTTTTGCAATAGTGTTATGTGGCTAGAATTGGCCTTGACCCCTCAATTTTGTATTGCTATCTTGATGTGCTTCGTAACAGGTCTTCTAGGCTAGAAATGGTCATGTACCTGTTGTTTGTTGTTGCTGCGAATGGTGGGTGCGAGTGTTACCGTGTTGGCGGTGCTCGTGGTGCTCAGACTCGTTGATTGACCATCCCTCGATCTGGCCTTCAATTAAATTTGAGTTTCTTTTTATTGGATTTGGCTAGAAATGGGCGTGAAGCTTTCTCTCGCAGCATAACGGGTTGTAGGCGTGGGGTTCTGTATCCATGTTGGCAGTTGAATTTCTCACCTTCACGAAGTTTGGCACTATATAACTTTCGGAGATTTCAAAATCCTCATCAGTCTTTGATGTTGGACTGTTTAGCTCGAAAGAGACGTTATGTTTGTTGTTGTCGGAAGGAGTTGTTGGTTCTTGGATCCATTTCGTGTTGACGGTTGGTCCATATACCGCAAGTTAGACATTCACCGGTGTTGTTTTTATTTAATTGTATCCCCCGATTGGGTTGGCATACACTTTGTGTGGATTGACTGGGTTAGGTTTATGTCCCCTCAGTTCTTTTTTGTATTTTTTTTTTCTTTCTGTTTTTAATAATATATATGAGCACATGACATAGACTGGAATTTACAAGACATTCCAACTCTGTTGGACTATCTTCTATTCCTTTTTTATGTTTGGACTCTTGCCTTATCAAAAAAAAAGGTTTAACAACTGGACCCTTAATGTTTTTAATAAGTTTTAACTTTTAATAAAATGTTGAATAGCTT
>Ga0228711_1000556_pt1 | contig 47028 bp, 17 predicted proteins | sample MedpolnodulmetaG_2_FD_177996 | JGI IMG/M metagenome (GOLD analysis project Ga0228711, IMG submission 177996) | Root nodule microbial communities from Medicago polymorpha collected in Santa Monica, California, United States - brown nodules | ecosystem: Host-associated > Plants > Roots > Nodule...
AAAAAAAAAAAAAAGCAAAAGTATGTTGAAAAGACAATAGTAATCAAGTAAAAAAATGTTTATTGCAATATCTGAGATGTGCGATAATATTTAAAAGTTAAGTTTCTTCAAAAAAGAAAAAATTTAAAAGATAAGAGTGTGCTAAGTTCCATAAAAAAAAATGTGCTTAGTTTCCCCTAAAAAAACTGCCCAGATATTACATATAAAGTATAAAACGCAATCTAATAACAAAAGATGTTCATGGCGCAGTGGTTAAGTCATCCTATTATAATTCATGAGACGCGGGTTCAACACCCACTGCAGCCATTTTTTGGCAAAATTAATATTATTAATTTCTGCTTCACATAAAACCGGTCCGGTTTGTCAAACCTGCCGGTTCACCGGTTTTTACTGGGTTTGGCCGAGTCACACCGGTTCAGGCCGGTTTGATTACATGGCCGATCCGTCAAGCAACTTGAACCGGTCACCCCACCGGTTCTTGGTCGGACCGGTTGAACCGGCCGGTCCGATCCGGTTTTCAAAACTATGATTCGTACAACAATTTTTTTTAGTGATTCCCTGGGCAGTCGACAATCCTGATCGTGTTTAGGGCCACAGCTGTCTAAAACTTATCATGAAATATAATACCATGAAAGATAACAATGAACCACTTAAATAGTAGCAACTGAATGTTCATCTTACTTGTGTCATAAACGTTTGGGACACATTTCCCACAATAAATGAAAAGTTTGGTAAAGAATAAAATCCAAATTGCTTCACAAAATCATGCCACGATTAACAGAATTGCACCGTAATTTTTTACGAACCATCGTCCTTAAATTTGAGCCAATTTTCAACAATAACTGATGGACATGAATTTTGGTACTCTGTGTGCATTATTAGTTTTAGGGAAATGTTAACTTGTGTCCTTGGGGCATGAGTTAAGAAATCAAATGTAGAAGATTTTTCTTGGAACTTCTGCATTCAATATCTTAAAAATTGCGAAAGTTATATTCTAAATATAAAATTTATTTTTAATTTCCATTTTTACCTCCTTAACTTGTGTCCTAAGGGCACAAGTTAACATGACCGTAGTTTTATCTACATATCAAAAATAAATGTTTCTTATTTATGCATGTGTTATTCCAAATAAATATTAAACTAACAGCATCATTATTTTTATTGTTGTGTTTTGGTGAATCTCCCAAATTAATAGCAACAGATTAAATATACAGGAATGCAAGTGGATTTGATTTTGTTTGTGCAATTCATTCCAACTTTATTACTGTCTCAATATGGTCTAGCTAATGCCTTGATATCAAAGCCTCACTCTAAACTAGCATTCCCCTTGGAAGCTTCAATGCCAGAATCATTGATAGTTCTCTGCATATCCTGTGATTTGGCATTAAGTTCCTAATCAGCCAAAAGGTCTCTCCATAAGGATTTTCACAATCAACTTGCAACATAGCAAAGGAATTGTGCACAACCAATTTAGGATTAGAATCTTTATCCTGTCTGATTTCTGTTTCAACAGCCACATCATTATTTGATCTGGGAGAATAATCAACAACCAAATTTTGAGAACTAAGAAGTTGCTATTAATCTTGAATATAAAAGAACAAGAACCGGAGTGTTAAGAGAACTGAGAATTTTCAGGGAATTTATTATTATATACTTTTTGGTTAAATAAATTTTTTAATCCCTATAATTCTTCAAAAAAAAAATTGATCCCTATAAATATAGCGAAATTTGATTTTAGCCCTCATAAAAAATGATATGTTTTAGTCCTTTTTTTTGAACAAATCAAAATGGAATATATTGCTCAAACGAAAAGTTATTCACCCCGCACAAAATGTGCTAAAAGTGATGAATCACACAATATCTGTTAAAAAGTCATGGCACCGAACAAGAGGTTGCCGCCACCAAAAGAAAATAAAAAAATTACATGACACCAATACAAAGTAGTGGGCGTCTCCACCAATCATGAAAACCAAATGCAATTGGAACGTGATTCGAACATTACCATAAAAAGGAGTGCAGCTTCACTTTTTCAAGAATAATGTGAGGATTGATTACCAGATTTTTGAAGATGCGGTTGTTTCTATCCTTCCATATTGCCCAAGTAGAAGCAAGCCAAATAACCTTAAAATAAATATGTGAAGATCGTGGCATACCCGTCAATTTAATAAACTGAATAAAGTGATCATTAATCAACGCTGGACAAACAAAAGAAATGTCGAGCCAATGATAGATTAAGTACCAAACACTCCCAAATAAATTTCAACCAATGAAAAGATGATTCGCCGTCTCAAAGTTACCGCACCCACCGACACACAAGTTATCGTTAGGTTGTAGTACATGTCTTCTCATCAAGTTTGATCTTGTTGGAATTCTGTCTTGAAGTAGACGCCAAGCAAAAAGAGAAACTTTAGAAAGAACTAGCTTATGCCAAACATTGTTATATGCGCCACTAATCACTGATTCGTCAGCAGATGTGAGAAAACGATAAGTCCCACGAACCGAGTAACCATGCATAGGATCTAGAAGCCACCTCCAAGAATCCTGGATATTATCCTGCAAAATAACGGTATTCAACAAAGCAGAGCTCTCCCTCACACTCTCCCCCTTCCATGCCAACGAGCGTCTCCTCTATCCACATGCATTACCACCTTCCTTCCACCTTAATCTCGCCATATCCTCCACCGAATACTCCTTATGCACTGATAACTCATATAGGCAGCTGAACTGAAGTCTTAACGGAGATCCACCCAACCAATTATCAGTCCAAAAGAAAGTATTCCGACCATTACCTACTACCCGCCTAGTATTGTCTTCAAACCAACTCCCTAATCCCGACCCTACCCCATCCCTCACGTGACACAACATCCGCCTTATAAAAAAATTTAACATACAGTTTTAGCCCAGGTTAAATTAAAATTTATTTAATTATGCTTCACTTATAAATTTTTGAATGACTTTTTTTATAGACATGTCAAAAATATTATAAGAAACATTTTTTTTTTATAAAAATTATATTTATTAAACATGTAATGAACTAAATATAAATTTTTCTAAACGCAAAAATTTCAAGAATAAAGTAATCAAAATTTGGATGTAAAATTCAACTTTTGAACTAATTGTTTGCGGAGGAGTTAAGTATAATGTTCTAAATAAGTATTTATAAAATATTTTAAAAATTTAAAAGTTTAACCATAATTAAACAAATTTTTATTTTACAAAGACTAAAAAAGTATGTCTTGAAATTTTTTTATAGGGACAGAAACATGTCACTTTTTTTAATGAGTTGCAAAAACAAAATTTACTATATTTATAGGGACCAAAAACTTATTTAACCCTATATTTCTTTATAACATATAGCTGATGAATTTCTTATGCTAAATTATATTAGGGGTCCTTTGAGTGTGATGTTTATAAGAAAAAAAGTCATTTAAGTTACTTTGTTTACACAAAATTAAGTACTTTAACTCTTCAAATTTTTACACCGTTTCTCGCCTTCAACTCGCTGTGGCGAGTTGCCTCTGGTGCTCTCTGCCTCTGCTCACCATGTACTCTCCACTAACTCACCATGGCGAGTTAACCTTTGGACAATTTATTTGTTTTTCTTTCATGCTTAGTGTCTTGACATTCAATTCCTGCACAAATGGATAGAGTAAGGTATAAAAAGCATATTAGGGTAATTATTCATATTTTCTTTGCTTTTCCCTAAGTAACTTGTAAAACAAGTAACGAATGTGCCTAAAATATACTATGTAATAAACTACTTTCTGCCACTTATCATTCATGGGAGGGCTGGAAAAATTAATAAGGGGTTAAGGAGGTTGGTGTTGTTAAGGAGAGGGAGTGGATGAAGGGACAATGGAGAAAATAACATATGTTGACTCGATGGTGTGTAATAACAAGCAACAAGATCATCATGTGCCTCATAACAATAATGGGACGCAACCAAGGATGCTTGTGCGTAAATATCGTTCAGTAGAAGACGATATAGAATGGGCAAGGGCTGGTCTGATTGCAACTATGATTAATGGTGAATCAATACCGCTAATTCTAAGAAGCTACATATTTATTTTGATTTGAGTTTTGATTTGTTTTTCTAGAAGGGTTTTTCTTGATTTGTTGTTGTTTTTGGTTTAACATCAATTTGATGTTGTTATTGGATTGTTGTTGTTGGAGACATTCTTGGAGCCAGATAAAAAAGTTTGGGGTGGCTGCCATCAAAATAAACTAAAATATATAAAGTATATTGCATACAACACATTTAAGTTGTAATAAACCAAAAATGGATCATTCAAAATTTAAACTACACAATATATAAAGTCGATCATTAAATACTTAAATAACATTTTATGCTTTCCAGATGACTTGAAATCATCAATAATTGACTCAGAACTAATACATTCACTAATTTTCCTTTCAATATAAACTGGCATGCTATCTGCTAGAAACTAGGTCCCGTCTTGTTTCTCAATTTAACAATATATAATGAACAATAGTGATTGAAATTAACAAAGGAAACAAAGTTAAGTGTACTAGACAAGAAAAGTGAATTTATAAAAGTATCACTTACAATTATGCCAAATTTCAGGGTATAAAAAAAATTATTTTTTTTAAGATGGGGTGGCCAAGGCTCCTCCTTGCCACCCCCTAGTTCCGCCACTGGAGGGAGGGAGGGAGGGAGAGAGAGAGAGAGTAGATTGGAGAGGAGGGAGAATACATTTGAGTTGGATGTGATTGATGGTGTTAGAAAGGATTGGATAAGATGAACAATGGTGACGAACACCCTTCGTCGGTATTATGGTGTTGATGGTTTTTTTTAAGAATAAATTATCAACGAGAAAAGAAAAAGTAACATACACCATAACAAGTGGAAAAGGGAGTTGAAAAACACTCTATTTTTAATGCTCTGATCATACTTCTTTGTCTTTGAATTGTCAAGTTTTTGAATGAATATCTCGGTAAAAATAGACAATTTTTGCACCAAGCCATGTGCGGGGCTCATGACTCAAAAACAACAAAAGTTCTTTTTTGTTTCTTCTGAAAGACGCTCCCAAAAGGCTAACAAGTCACTTTCTGGGACATTATTGACTACTTTCACCACCATGAAGTTTTATTGGTATCATACTATGCATGAACATGTCAATGACACGACTAATAATGCACAAAAATTAAATCTCTAGGTATGCAAGTGTACGTGAATTTCCTTGTGCAATTCATTCTGATTTCATTATCGTCTCAATATGGACATTTTCAAATGAAATATAATACTATGAAAGATAAAAATACTAATAATATATATAACCATTAACTATATATGGTAAACTAATTTGACAAATTTTGCATGGTGTGCGAGCCTGATTAACTATGAGGAAGCAATGTGCCATGGAGACTTATCATGGTCCATAAACACGCTATTTATTTTTCTATGTCTAAGACCAGGGTTGGCCCTGAGAATTTTGGTTCCCAACGACAACTTAAATAATGGTGCCCTCATCCTAATCATATTATTAAAAATGTTTCGTCTATGGAGAGGGACACAACTTAAACAAAAGAACTTAAGGTGTCAAAGTGAAGATAAAAAATTGACGTTGAAAATTTGCAAAAATAAATCAAAAGGCACAATCAAATGTATAATAGCACTAGTAGTGCTACATGTACAACCCGCCAAAAAAAAATACACATTACCACATAACTAATATAAATAAATATAAGAAAAACCACAACAGACAAAATAAGATAACACCACTAACTATTTTTTCTCAAAACTAATCAAGCTTTAATCTCAAATAACAATTAAATTTATTCTTTTTTTTTCTATATTTGGAATGACCTAAAAGTAAACAATATAAATCATGCTAAGAAACTAGTCAATAGTCATTACAACATCTGATGTTATTGTTAATTGATTCATAGTTTCGTTGAATAAATTAACAAAGAGAAGAATTTTAGAAACCTGTCGGACAAGCTTAGTGAATGCATCTTTTATCAATGAAGAAAAAGATATAAAACACAATTAACATATATTTAATTTTATAATAAAGAATCAAACTTAAACATTAGATAAATCACACAAAATTGAATTTCTCTCATTCTAATGAATTAAGCATGAGTCTTATAGTCGTGCATTTCAATCACAAACAACGTCAACTATATGCATAAACCACAAATATTTTTTGCAAAGAATGCATATCTCTCTCATTATTCATATACTAAATATGACTTTTTAAGTCATTAATATGATGTGAGAATGAGTATTACATATATCAGTAATCCATAGTGATTGTAAATTTTAAACCCCACACACGCACACACCGCCTTTACATATTTTTCCTTTTTATTTTATATTAATATATATTATAAGTGGATGGCAAAGGATGAGAGTTTTTTGGAGGTGTTGACGTAGTCGAGATGTCTATGTTTTTCTCTGATGTTCTGCTCACTCTTGGACCACCAAAAAAACATTATTATATACTAGCAAAAGACGGGTACTCACATATCCATCTTTCCGTTTTTTCTATTGTGCTAATGCGCGTAAATTATCAACGATATTTTATAGAAATTTTGTGTGCAAATTAAAAACAATATTTTTTATATTGATTAAAATTATAAGTATAGATATTTGATAGTTTCAATTGTAACAAACTCAACAAATCATATTTATATTTTTCAATGATAACAATAATATAACAAATATAAAAAAAATTCTTATCTTTTTTAATAACACCAACGATATAACATTATTATAGAAAATTTTGTTTAAGGGTATAATTGGAATAACAAAAAAGTCAGACCAAAATCTCCCTAAAACCCCGTATTTTCTTTATATACAACTAGCGCAAAGACAGACACTCACGTGCCCGTCTTTCTACTTTTTTTATTACGTTAACGTTTGAAAATTATGAACGGTTTTTTTTTATAATTTTGATAAAAAGTAAAAATATAAATGATATTTGCTTTTATATTATAACAAATCAAACTAATCATGATTTTCTATTTCAATGACACAAACAATATCACAAAAAATATAATATAAATTCTAATTTTTTTTAATGACACCAACAACAATCTTTATTATAGAAAAATTGTTTAAAGGTATAATTGGGATGATGAAAAAGTAACTATAGATATCCTCGTCTAGTTTGTTACACTTTTTAAAGGGTAAAAGGAAAAAAAAATTGACATATATATACTCATATCATGTTTGTTTCATTTTTCTTAATATTTAAATTTATTCATATCTATTTATTACATGCGTTATCTGTATTGAAAATTGAGGACATTCTTGAAAAGAGAAAAAGTCAGCACAAAAGTGTTGAAAGAGGTTATTGTCTTTATATATAGTATATGTATAAATATATAATAAAAGATAACACTAATAATATATATAAACCACTTGAACAGGGGTAAAAATACAAAATTCAACTTACGGCAAAGTGAGAGTTCAAAGTTACCGGTTAAAAAAAAAAAATCCAAAATGGAAGACTAAAAGGAAAACGTAACTAGGGATTTTTATTTTTTTTGGTCAGGTAACCTAGTGACTAAAATTTACTTTATAAGGTGAATAAGTGGGGTGTCTGGGGTTCGAACCCCGGCCTCTGCATATAATAATGCATTGTCCTACCAACTGAGCTATGCTCACGGGACCGTAAATAGGAACTTTTACGGTCGGTGGAAGTTGAACGTCACTTCTAGCTAGAGCAATAGCACCTCTAAAACGCATTTTTCCGATTTCGTATGACACTAAACCGTGAGATCTTCCAATTGCATGGAATGCTCTTCCAACGTTTCCATAATCGGCATCAAGAAACGGAACAAATTTCAAAAATGAAATTTTGGCAGATAAAATTAGAGTGTTAGGTGAGTTTTGATCAGCCATCCTACAACACAAAAATGTATATACAATTAATCAACAATGATTCAAGGATTAAAACAATATATTTGATCCCATTTTAACACCATTTAACAATATATCACTTTACGTTTCATTTTATTTATATTGGTTTAGACTAGATAGGGGCAAATGGGTATTTGGAAAAACTCAATCATATTCTAGGCATTTTTTTGCTCGTTGATAAAACAGAAAATCTCATAAATGAGTATGTTGGACATAAGTATATTTGGCACAAATCTCATACCCTTTGTCTAGAGAATAATTGTAATCGAGATAAACATATGTTGGCCATTTCATCGTAAAAAAGTTGGCGCAAAAAACTTGTTTAAGGTGTAGGGGCACATTTATAAATAAGCATTGTGTTTGGTACAAAAGATACCAATTCTTCAATGGTGAATAAGAGCTTTTCCCATCATGGGAAAATTAAAGAACTCATTTTTCTTTCCCCATCATATCACTCTAGATATATTACTCTCTCAATGTGCATACACAAAGCAAGACACTATTCTTTACATTTCTTTTTTTAGGTTGAAGGGACCGAAGTTATAATCTTTCTCCACGTAATTTTTTCAAGAACCTAATTCAAAAGATATACATATAAACGGGTTTATACAATGACAAGTAGTACGTACCTTAGAAAAATGATGAAGGGAGAAGAATCAACTATCAAATTTTGAGAACTAAGATGAAGTTGTTATTAATCTTGATATTAAAGATCAAGAACCGGAGTGTTGAACCGAGAAGAATCAAGTGATGAACTGAGAAGAACGTTACGTGTATGTCGAATTTATGCTAGCGCGCCTTAGTTAAAATGCATCATCAATATGTAATTTTCAGGGGAATTTATTATTATATACTTTTTGATTAAATAAGTTTTAGCAAAATTTGATTTTAATCCTCATAAAAAATTGATACGTTTTAGTCCTTATAAAAATTAAAGAACTCATTTTTCAAATTGAAATGTTTAAGCATAATTAATCAAATTTCAATTTTAAGACTAAAAAAGTATGTGTTGAAATTTTTTATAGGGATCGAAACATGTCACTTTTTTTAATGAGAAACAAACAAATTTACTACAATTTTACGGACCAAAAACTTATTTAACCCTATATATATATTTATAACATATAGCTGATGAATTTCTTATGCTAAATTATATTAGGGGTCATTTGAGTTTGAGGTTTGTAACAAAAAAAGTCATTTAAGTTACTTTGTTTACACAAAATTAAGTTCTTTAACTCTTCAAATGTTTACACCGTTACCCTTTCTGTTACAAATAAGTAGCGGCGACAGTTAAGTGATGATGTGGCATGTCCATGTCCAAGTCATTTAAGTTGAGGTTTTTAATTTTTTTTTTTATGTCAAGTAGTTTAGTGACTATAATTTCATTTCTTAAGGTAAATAAATGAGCTGTTCAGAGTTTGAACCACAACCTTTACATATATTATTTTATGCAATTTCTCTACTAACTCAATTAAGCTCACGAGGAATACTTATTCTTAGTTCTAACATACATATATAAGAAAAGAGACCCATTGAACTTTAATAAAGGTTAATTTATCAATTCAAACAATTAAAAATTAAATTTATTCGAATTCAACTACTACATATTTTAGTAGTATATTTTTCTGAAGAATATTTTTTTTGTACGCACATACAATAATACAATAACAATTTCACAAATTAAATATCATTTCTTTTATTTCACAGAAGATATTTATCTCAAATTTCACATTAAATACTCCTTTATTTTGATTTTCATATGTTAAGTTCTATCAACACTCAACAATTACATTATTTAAAAAGAGCACATTCACACATGTGTAGCTGTGTTTTTATTTAAAATTATAAAATTTTCCATCTAATAATAGACTTGGAATTGAATCCTACAACTTTGTCTATTGGAAAATCCCTTGTCCAGGTGCCAATATTCTTTTGGGATCAAATTTAGCTTTTCTATCTTCAAAAAGTTTCCATTTGGGTCCAAAGTGTTCAATCCATTCTTGATGTGTTTTATTTCCCGTAGTATATTCTTTAATCTTAATACCAGTATCATTACAAAATTGTAATATCTCATAGTTTTGAGCTTGAAATGTCTTCACTTCATCCAACCAATTTGCAGAATGCAAAAGAGCTACAATGTAGAACACATCTTCATCTGGTGTAACTGTTGACATCCTATCATCCCACCTGCGGATTTTCAATGCATATATTGATTATATTTAACCCTCACATAAGTATATGTACACATTCAAATATCCATACTATATTAATTAGAGATGAAAAATAAAATAACATTAGCCTTTAATTTTGACATCTCTTAACAAATAGCAATGAAATTAAATAAAAATTGCACGTTTTTCCCCTCTTATTTTATGTTGATAACTAAAATATTTATTTATTTTTTTGTCAGGTAGCCTAGTGGCTAGAATTCACCTTATAAGCTGAATAAGTGGGGTGTCCGGGGTTCGAACCCCTTGAACATGTTTAATTTTTTTTTTTTTATGTCTTTTGTATTTAAATAAGACTAAGAGTAGTGATATATGTATAACTCTTCGGTACAACTTCTATGACAACTTTGATTTTCTCTCATTTGATTGGTCAAAAATAATAGAGAGGGAGAGAGAGAGAAAAAAAAAGGAAGAGAGAGAATAAGAAGATAATGTAAGTATGAAAGAAAAAGTTGTTAAAAAATGGTTGTACAAATATCATTTCTTTAAGACTAAAATGTAATTTATTGGTATCATCAAAATTTAAATAATTTAGTAACAAACTTACTTGTTTCTGTTCAAGGGGTATACTAAAACCAATACGGCAGTAAGATTTTGGTTAAGAATAATGCTCTTGATCACACCTACATTAAAATCTGAGATTCTAGACTTTGGTATAAACATGTTTAACCAAGGATGAGGAACATCCCAAAGGCCTTTTGATCTAAGAAATAACTCATCTGTATGAATTCTGTTTAGAAATTCCTCGTATGTCACATCTTTTTGGAACATAAATGTAGGAACAAACTTTAACCCTCTGACTAAATTGTCAACTTCCTCATAAATAAATAAGAATATAAATAATTAAGATAAGAGTTTTTCTATCATGTGCAAATTTTATGGAGTGTTACATATTTAGGCTTTTATTTCATTTTTGACATAGACATACACATATTTTATAACCCGAAAAGATATTAAATAATTTATACATGTAATAACATCCAATTCAAGAACATTGGAGATTTGTGGTACAAATCTAATAGTTTGTCCACCAATTCCAGCATTAGAGAGGGTGCCACCAACAGTCAAATACAAGTAATCAGTCCAAGAGAGAAGTGTGAGTCCATGCTTAAGTGTAGCATTCAAAACATCAATCCACAATTGTTCTCCACCCACATCAACATAACAACCTAATGGATTTTTCACATCACAATTAGACACTACAATTCCAGACCCATTTCTATACCAATTGAGTTGAGTCATATTCACAACAATGCCATTTTGTGTCATGGCTTGTCCTAAAACCGAATGTGCTTGTCCTCTAGGGGATATGGTAAAAGGTTGTGGGAGAGAGTTTGAATAGTTTATCAAGTTAGTAATATCACTAATTGATGTTGGTTCCAAAACTGCAAAGGGGTTTTCATGAATAATGTGGCCATAATCGGTTGATGCTTGAGAAAGAATTTGTGGGTTACGAGTTACGACTAATCTTTAGGGCTAGATCTTTGGGGATTGGGATTTCTCGCAAATTGAGAGGTTTTCCATGTGTTAATACTATGATGGATAGCCATTGCAAACCCACGAGAGTTGAAATCATAACATTCATTGATATTGTGAGGGAGAGGTATAAAATTGATGTTATATTGCTTCCAATTGGTTTGTAGTATTTATATACACGGTTAGATCAAAATTCATTAATATGTAACGTTTTTTTTTACTCAAAATGTAACTTAGAGAGTTGGAATGTGTTGATTCCAATTCAATCCACGTGCAATTGAAGATGAAGTTTGAATGTAATTAATGTGGGAAAATATGAAAGACATTAGGTTCTCTCTCGAAACAAGGTGAGTGCTAAGTCTAATATGTGGTTTCTCAAACAACAAAGACATTTGCTATATGCACTTCAAACAAGGCTGAAACACACCAAAAAAAGACATAAATGTCCATCGGCAGTTAACTGCCGCTGGTTAAAATTCATCGGTAGTTAACTGCCAATGAGGTTATATTGGTAAAATACTAGTGTTTCCTAGCATTGAGTGACGTGTGAACAACATTCTTCAACAACAAAACTCTTTCGGGTGTGGGCCAAGGCCCAACTTTGATTGGATCTAGGTACCCTTCAGAACTTATATGCAGACGAACTGAAGCGTGGATATGTGATGACATGTCATCTTATATTATTCTTAGCATGTTTTTCAGTCATTTTCAGTTAGTTTTTCATCCAGAGTAGAGAAGTATTAGAACAATTGTATATGATTTCATGACATTTTATAATGTTTTCTATATGAGTCATGTAATTATACTTTTCCTGAAACATAGCAATTATAAGGTGTTTTGATGTAATTCACGAAGAAATCATGCAAATCGACAAAATAAAATATTTGAAGACTTGTGAAAACTTTGGGAAGACAATGAATAAAGATGTAAGAGGTCTCAGAAGACATTGCAATGGGAGGAATTCTGTTCCCAAGTCCCAAGACATCTTATATGGAAGCAAACACCCAAAAGAACGAAGAAACAGGCGATTCCGCGCACGAAATTGCACCGAAGCGCCCAAAGGGTGCTAAGATGCCCCAAGTGTGTGCCATTTGCCCCAAGTGTACTGTCACACTTGAGGCGCATGAAAAATAGCCTTGTGTGCCCAGGCATGCGCTACTTTTTGCTGGGAGTAGGCCATAACTGCTTTTTGCTACTTTTAAGTGGAAAAATCCCGATTTTTTAACCCAACTTCAGGTGGAAACTTTCATTCATATTTTCTCATTCAGAACGAAGTGGTTCAAGAGGAAGGCAAGCACTTGGAGCTTCAAAGGAGGAGTCTCTCTCGCCACTCTAAGTCTCTAGGGTATGTTTGATTTCATTTGTAATTTGTCTTTAGTTACCATGAGTTAATAAACCTTTTTAGGCTAGGGTTCTAAGATGAACATATATTTTGTTTCTTAGATTATTTAATTTAAGTTCTTTATTTAGTTATTTATTGAATCCTACTTAATTTTACTAGTGCGAACCACAATGAGATAACGGTACTTAGGAAAAGTACATACCTAATATTGGTGCAAACATGCCCGAATCAGAAAGTAACTATGATAACGATTAACATTAATTAGGGAAACATAGTGACTTCATGACTTAAATTAGCCTAATAACTTCATTTTTCTTTCATCCTTGGTAAGGTAGACGAGATATGGTTGCTCGTTTGTAGAACTATCGAGAGGAAAGTGTGTTGATGTCCTTATAAGATTCAATAGACGAGGGTACCTTTAGGACACTGAGAATTGAGGAACCCTAATACCTGTTGTTCATTCAAATACCTCTGAGAAAGTAAGAACCTACACGTTACTTCTACACACGTAAGTGTATCTCCCTGTAGGATTGACGATCCTAAACACTGAAACACGTAGAAACTCTAGTGGAAGGTTGCAACTGATAGTTGGATGTCGATGAACCCAAACCTATGAAAGAGTAAGGCGACACACGCACCAACTTGTGTGATCAGTAGGTGCAACTTGACAGCTGATAGGTAGTAAAATCCCACGAACTCATCATTTAGATAGAAAAGAGTAAAAACTGAATAATATTTGACCATTAATTAATTCCAACAAACAAATAAAGGGGATTAAAAGAATCTTAAGCGCCGCTAACATTTTGCAGTAATAAACCAGGTTAACTCCTAAATCTTGCTCTGATGCAAACAGACTAAATTGCAAAAACCCCTTTTATCTTTTATTTTATTTTATTGTTTTTTATGCAACATATTCTTAGCAATTTTACACGCACGCGACAATGATGTACTATATAAGCAACCACGATTAAATTTATCAATACTACAGCTATGTGCTTTATCTATTTCCAACCAATGCATTACAATAGACATATTCCAAGACTTTTGGAAAGTTTGTACATACGATTTTGAACAAACGAATAGAATCATCATATGCTTCCTTTGACTCAGACTCCATTATAGCATCACATGCATCCATAACTGCTTTCCATACAAATTTGGATTTCATCTCTTTTGCATCCATGGATTTGATATCTTTGACTTTGCAATCCATCTTATTTCTTGCTCTAACATTTTTTAGATGTGGTATCGACATAGTAAAACACTATAAATGGGGATAATTTTGACAATAGAATTCATCATAGCATTATCTCATTCGGTCAGAATTACCTTGGACCATTATCTGGACATTCCAAAAAATCTCAATAGCTCTCTAGATGCCAAGCGACATTGTCTTCCTTTCTCATACATCATATAAAAAAATGCAAGATCAACTATGTAAAACTAATACCGACAAAATAAAACAACGATAAACGATATTTGTTGTTTTTATAAGTGAAATACATCACAAGCACATTAGAAAAGTATTAAAAAAATCTGATGGAATCCGAATGGGGCCAAGAAATATCTTTGGCAATTTCTGAATCACCAACCAATCTATAGTTCTACATATATGTATATTTAACCAAACATTTCATGAGATGTTGCATTTGTGATCTTCAACCCCTGCTATACTCTTTAAACCTTCTATAGTAATTGAACCACGACCATTTGTGTTCTTCAAAGTCATGAGAATATTTTTAAAACGACCATTGAGATTGTAATCTTGAGAAGAAGTCTCTTCTCTTATGGTTTTAGATGTTCTACATGTTTATGACACTTGCACTTCACGGGTGTTGAATTGGTTCGTTTCAACAACTTCTTGCACTATTTATATGAACCTCCTCTTTTAAGTCCCAATACAACAAATTATCTTTTACACCCCCCCACACAATATAAATTTTTAATAACAACAATAAATTCAAACTTCTGTTTCCGCTTGAACCCATGTCAACAACTCATCTCACGAAGTAAAATTGATTTTTGTCGTAAAATGTATGTGCCAACCAATACAAGCTGCAAGTGAAGGTGCAACCTTGACATTGTCAGGAGGATCCATAATTACAGGTTAAAGCTCGAATTTGGCATTGCCAAGAGGATCCATAACTAAATGTTCAATGTATGGCTTCACATCAATATGGCGATCAATAATTAGAGGTTGTAATGTCAGGTGTCAAATCATCGAGAGGATCACTAGGAGCATCTATATATGAATAATACAAACAATTTTAGAAAATTGGTCTATTTTTGTATTATATAATCCTAATTGCGAATGTGAAATATTTGGATTATATAATCCAAATGACGCTAGTACATACAGTTTAACGTGAATGAAACAAAAATGTATATACATCAAATTAAGAAGGTTTTACACAGTTGCATTACCTTTGCATTCAAGCAAAACTAGTGTGTATGAAGTCCATTGATGTTTGGATTGTGCTTGGAAATGATGTGCTTTTTGGATGGGTTTGGAGTGAATGAGAGAAAAGTGGGGTAATTGTTGTATGATTTTTTTTAAAAAAAAAATGGTCATGCATATAAACTACGATATTGTTTCATATTCTATTATCCAAACTTTAAAAATACGCTCTGGATTATAGACTCTAAAATGCGTAAAAAAAAGGTCAATTGGACGAGGCAGAGTTCAAATAGTATACAAGATGCGTTCAAATTATATAATCCAAAAGAACATAAACATGTTTCAAATTATACAATCCGAACGAATGTAAAATTGGAAATTCTCTAAGCATTAAACTGCATTTTCATTAGTATACACTTAGGGCCCATTACTTTGTGGAAAAAAATAATTATATTTTTACTTTTAGATTTGTGATAGTTTTTACTTATTAACAATGAGAAAAAAAATACCTTTTATCTATTTGTAATTAAAAGAGGATAAATTTCTAGATATGGATGATGCACCACAATAAATAATTAAATTGTTCTGTAACCAAAAAAATAATAATTTAATTGTTCTTTTGACTTTTTTGTTGTTTTAAAACATAAAAGACAATTTTTTTTTTGAAAGGTAAAACATGAAAGACAATTGTTCACTTTAAAAATGTCTTTTCTCCTAATTAATAAGTAAATGGGATCTTGCATTTTTAGGATGTTTCTTTTCGGAGAATACAAATTATTCCAAAGTTGTTAACCGAAGTTGATTCAATTGGTAAGTAATTATTTTTATTTGAACAAAGGTAAATAGTTGATTTATACTCCATAATAGTACATGTTCAACTCCCATTGTCGTAAGGACCTCATCGGTGATATCAACATTCATTGTATGGTTTAACATGTGTCATGACTCATTTGAAAGGCTAGAAATGATCACATCTTTAACTTTATGGTTTCCAAAGTAGAAGAGGTGGTAGATGCGATAAAGAATCTATCTTAGAAATGGTTTTTGGATATCAAGTTGACCTCTCCATGTCTATGTCTTTATTATGAGTTGTTCAATGTCCTTTTCAGTTGTATGCTAAAGTAATTTGTGATAGGTTTTGAATTATCTTTGCTTCTGAGAGGGGCGGGTACGTACTACTTATACTTTATCACTTAGAGTAAATTTAGTATCATTTGTACTTATCTCATCTTATTTAATAAAATTCATTTTTTTTCCTATTCTGAAGAAAGAAAGAAAAAAATGCATTCCTTGTATTGTTGATCTTAAATGACATTAGTGGTAGAACAATTTTCCACTGTTACTCCCCAGTCTATTTCACAAGCACTATTGGACTAGTGTGCCTCCATGGTTAGTAGGGAATTGAACACTGTTTGATGCAAAAAAAGAGTATCTAATAAATAGCACCCACAACAATAGGATTTGTCTTGACATGGGGTATGTCAAATGCTTGGCCATTTATAATTCCTTAAATTACTATTAACATCTCCATTTAGATTAATACACACTTGAGACCTTGGGTGTTTCTTTTTGGAGAATAAAAAGTATCCAAAAGTTTATTTTCAAAATAATTAATAATGTCTTTTGTTTGGTAAAAACAAAACCTTCTGATTTTGTCATAACATAAACTAGACTTTGATGTAATGAAATGCTCTAGTGTCTAATCAATGTTTTGGACATTATGCATCTTATTTTTGCATCATAGGCTTTATATTACAATGTTACTATTGCTAGCTCTTAGATATTTGGCACATATAAGATCGTGAAAGATGTGGTTATTATGACCCATACCTATTCAAACAATGAAAGATATTGCTACAAATGTATGTAGCCCTCTTTGTACAACAAAGCCACAATTTATAACCACAAGAAAACCTGTTATATTTTAAAGGTTTAATTGTAAAAAAAAATTTTGACAAAAGATTTAATTGTAATTATTGTTTCTATTTTCCTCCCCTCATACAGTTGATCCAATAATTTTAAAATCCATCATTTTAGCTCTTGTGTTTAGACTAAAAGTTGTGATATCACATATTTTAAATGATATGACATGAACTTTGATGATGTGGCATGTGCTTTGATGGTGTAAAATGTTCAAAACTTATGAAATTATAAGAAAATCTCTAATAAATTTCAATTTCAACTTTAGAAATTATTCATTTTCGTAATTTAATTGACGAAATATAAATAACAAATTTATCTAGATGGTGACATGATCAATATTGCACATGTGTTTTGATTATGTGAAATGATCAACACTCATATCTTAATTGGTGGCTTAATCCCTTATACTATTTAGGCATGAGTTTGTAACTTTTTTGGTTGTTTTGTAAGCTTGTTTTGACATTGTATTCGTTTGTAAAAAAATTGTGTTTTGGTCTCACACGTTGTGTGTTGGGCATTTCGCTTTTGTTATGTAAATATATTCATTCCATTTTGATTTGTTAAAATTAATAATGAATAACTAATAGGTTTAATTGCTACAAAGACTTCCTTACTTTTGAATTGTATTTGAATATGCAGTACACAATTTTGTTATATTCTGAACTTCAATTACAATACTTATTTTTTGAGAGACTTTAGACTACTAAGCAGTATTAAAACTTTAACTTGCATAATTGTGCACGATTATCAGGTATGGGATCTGGAACACACATATATAGTTGCGTTTGATCTCTTCCCCATCCATGTTATTTGTGTAGTAATTTCAAAATCAGAAGAGTTGAAAAAGATTGTTGATCTAGGAGTATGAATTGTGGACGTAGTACTCCAACATTCTTTTGTTTCAAACATCATAAATTGAGTTGTTTCCTTCTTATTTTTATTAACTCATTTATGGATGTGTAAGAACTATAATTCGAACCTTCATTTTAGTTATAACTCAATGATATAGTGGTGTCCATCATCTCAAAAAGACAATAATGTAGGAGTACGGACACTCACATTTTTAGAATTTTTCTTCTCTAAAACTCAATGCAATATTTTTATGAAGTCTCAACTTAAAATACTTTCAGAAGGTATGCAAATGAGCAGAACAACTGCATATGTTTATGGTATTCAACATATTATAAGCAAATCTAGAAGATTTAGAAGACAAGACACTTCTGCTAAAAGAAAATAGAAAAAGATACATTCAGATTGCAGGCAAGCAAAGTTATTCGCTGGTTAGATTATATAGGAGAGCCATCAAAAACAGCTTATACAGGAGAAGTGGCAATGCTCCTAATCCTTCTTGAATGCCTAACCGGAGTAACTATCTCCTCTCCACCGCGTCCCTGTAAAAAGAATATGATGAAACACATTAGAAACAATTCAACATGTTAACCGTTAACAAAGATAAAATGATTATTCAATTAACAATCAACAATACTCACCTTTGGAATTTTCTCACACACTGTTAGGCTTTCATAGGATGGTGACCTCAAGGAGTAATAACTTCCCCACAAGCACCCCTATATCTGTTTGTTTTTTATATTTGGGCAAACCTATTGAACTCTTGCTGCAATTACTTAATCTATGCTATTCAACAATTCAAGCAATTACGCACCATGGATGAAACTGAAACTTATTGGACCAAACTCAAATATCATAAATTAGTAATAATGAATTGCTCAATATCTATCTAGTACTAATAATCATTCTTTACGGAATGAAATTATTATGGATAATAAATTTAAAGTGTTTTAAGTGGTTTGAGTGTTAGATTGGTTGCAACTATCCTAGTAACATACAATTGCCCACGCGTCACATCTTGAGAAGAATCCCATCACCTTCACTCATTGTCTTGATAAGCCAGCTAACCTTAGAAGATATTTTGCTTTACTATATCTCTGCAATGAAAATTAAACCAGTCATTCTCATTATTCACAATATGTCCTACAATGTTCTCTTTATTCAAAATTTCCACTCATAGTAATTAGGAGAATATGATTGCAAAAACAACCAATCCAATCCTCTCTCCATTTAGTTATTCAAATTGAAAAATGTGTGTCACCCTCCAATTCTTTATTCATGTGACTTTACAGCAGAAAAATTTCATGAACAACTTTCTAAGGCACTAATCAAATATTTCAATTGCGGTCTTTTAATTGGATGAGATTTGAACCTCGTAAATATATATTTTTATTTGCGAGGTTGATTAAAGGAAATAAAAATATTTGGTATCATTAAATGACAGCGTGAATAAAAATATTTGTGAGGTTGTGATGATTAAACGATATTGAAATTAAATATATAAGTGATAAAAAGATAATAAAATTCCTTTAAAAAAAGGTAATAAAATTAAGGGTTAATAGGTCTTTACCCCCCTGTAAAATATTTTTTTTGATTTACCCCCCTGTAAAATATTTTTGTTTTAATTTACCCCCCTAATAGGCCAAACAAAAACGAAAAATTCTTGAAAAAAAAAATTGGTTTTTGTTTGGCCTTTTAGGGGGGTAAATCAAAACAAAAATATTTTACAGGGGGTGAATCAAAAAAAATATTTTACAGGGGGGAAAACCGGAAATGACCTATATTACAGGGGGTAAAGATCTATTAACCCTAAAATTAAATGGAACCTCCTTAAAAAAAATTAAATGAAACGGTTCAAAAAAAATTAAATGGAAGAAAAAACATATTGATATATAATATTAAAAAAATAAAAGAAAAGGTTCCTAGCGTGAATTAAAAAGAGGTGCTTGTGAAATAAATTGTCGAGAAGTAGTTTTTTAAAGAAACATTCAACAACTTTCGGCCAAAGCTCATTCCATTCAATTTTATGCATTAAAAAAATACTTTTTTTAGTAAGTACTTAATTGATATTGTGTTTGGCCTAACTTCTCCTTAAAAATATAGAGAAGTTGGAAAAAAAGGTGGGTCAAACGATACCTTAATCTACCACAACGGCAATGTAGAAACAACTGAATTTGGCAATGTAGAAGCAACTGAATTTGGGAGAAAAAATTGAGAAATAGTTAAAAACATAAAAATTGGAAAATAATTGGACCGTGATAAGATGAACCATTTAGATAAGCCCAGTGATAGGTCACTTTCCTCAGCCGTTTAACTATTTAAACGTCATTTCATCAGACGGTTAAACATTTTGAACAACACGGTGAAAACATAAAGCTAGATGGAACGAGAGTAGTCAATCCTCTCATACTTGTTGGCTAAATACTCTCTCTTATTAATGATATGCTATAATTTATATTCAGTGATCCGTGGCTAAATACTAAAACTTTTATCATGTTTTGCTGTGAATTTCTTTTAATTAACAGCATGTAAATAATTAATCCATAACAGGGAGACAACAATTGTAATTTTTTTTAAAGAAGCAAAGGAAATTTTATTAGTATAAAAAGCAAACCCGCAACATAAGTTATGTTTCTCATGATAGGATCACAGTATGCAAGATTCATCTTCCAAAATGCCGTCAAGGAAAAACCAAGTTCATACCTCCAGCCATCAAAGGAAGACAAGAAAATCCGCCAGGCCTTCAGAGAAACTCAATTATCTGGGCTGATGAAGGAAACTGATCAAGTAGCAGGCACGAGAGGAAACTTGCAACTTAGGATCTCGCTCCAAGTTACTAATGATTCGCCGGACAACGATAGAAGATGTAAGCAAAGACACCTTCTAAAGGTTCAAAGACACGGATTAGGATTTTGAGATACGACCAAAAATGCACAATGAACACATCCTCACATAATTGTAATTAATTATAATTTATATTAATGAAATGTCTATTCAATTCTTAACTTAGACAACAAGCACACCCATGAATCGGTTGTGGGTTCAAATCCCATTTTTGACAAATTTTTTCAATAAAGAAATGAGTATTTTGGGACAACCTCCTTCTTATTTTATATTGGACAAAAATAATAGAGAAAAAAAAAATTAAATAGTGATGAAGTGAGAATAATAAGATTACAAGAGAGAGTTGCTCAAAAGTGAATCAAAATAGTTGTGCAAATATCATTTGTTAAAGAATAAAGACAAACAAGCATTCATGCCAAAAATAAAGAGTAAACAAGCATCAATCAATTATATGAGATAATAAGGACAAAATGAGAGACGTTGTGGTAACAAGGTGACAAAATATACTCATCATACTTGCTCGACATTTACAAAATACATCAATGAAGACAACATATATCAATACCTAAAAAAAAAAAAAAAAAAAAAAAAAACAAAAAAGACAGCATACATCAATCAATTATAATGGGAGACAAGGGTAACAAATGAAACATCGTCGTGCTAAAGGTTTGGAAAGATTACACTCATAATGCTAATATACTAAAAGGAAAATGTTTGTTTTATACTCCTTTAAAAAATTATAGATATAAGATAAAGTTTTAAATGAGAGTAAGAAAATATGAGATGTTGAAATATAATAGTTGATTCTTCCTTAAAAAAATAATAATAGTTGGTAATAAAAATAAGCATGAAGGAAATTATAGATTTGGAAAAAAGCAACAAAGACGTTGCGTGTTATATTAATTATTTAATTAATTAACTATGAATCGAAATAATAAATTACTTATATATATATATATTAGGGTTAAATATGTTTTTTTGATTCTTATAAATATGTCAACTTTTTGTTTTAGTCTCTTTAAAAAATTTCTTCAACTTTTAGTTCTCAAAAGTTTTCCATACACTTTTGGTCTCTCCTTTTAAGTCAACTCATATGTAAAATTCATATTCTTAAATAAAATTTTGCAAATAAGTTTATAATATTATAGGAATATTTAAGAAAAAACTAGAATTTTTTAACAAAACATGAATTAAATAGAAATTTTTATATTTTTGGTTGTTAAAAAATCATATTTAATTCATGTTTTGTTAAAAAATTCTAATTTTTTTGAAGATATTCTTACAATATTATACACATTTCTGCACAATTTTATTAAAAATACAAATGCTACGAGTTGACTTCAAAAAATGGTCCAAAAATGGTGATTGAAAATTTTATAGGGAACTAAAATACAAAACCGGCTTGTAAGGAAAATTTTAGCGGAACTAAAATAAAAAGTTGATAAATATATAAGGACCAAAAATATATTTAACCCTATATTATATCATTATAGAATATGATTATTGGGAAAAACCCAAGTCTTACATCGGATTGATAAGACTCTTGAGAAGAGTTTATAAAGAGGAGACAATCTTCACCTTACAGGCCGATTTTGTAAAAATGAGTTTGACCCCAAATTTAGGCCCAACCACGATTTCCAACATGGTATCAGAGCGAGTTTATAAAGAGGAGACAATCTTCACCTTACAAGCCTATTTTGTAAGAATGAGTTTGACCCTAAATTTAAGCCCAACCACGATTTCCAACATGGTATCAGAGCTTAACACTCATTGTTGGTGAATAGTTTGGTTGAACTATGTTTCTAAATATACTATGATGGGTTGTATCATATCATCATATTAAAGTCCAACTAGAGGTCCGTGCCATGCATCAATTATTTAACTATTTAAAAGTTGTATTATTAGACGGTTAACGATGTGAAGAAAACCTAGACGGTAAAGAGGATAGTCATCCTCTCGTACCCGCGCTCTCTATCACCGACTATTTCTTTAATCATAATTAAAGATATGTCGTTCACGGTCTATCTTTGATAATGTAAATATGTTATAATTTGACATCTCTCAACTTTTATTTTTCAAAAAGTTGCGATAATTTTTATTTATGATTATTGACTATATTAAATTCTAATACCACTTCCTGATGAAAGTGGGCTTTGAGAAAAGTATATAACTGAGTAAATTGAAGGTAATTGTATTTCGTGTTGAACAAAATGGTTTTAACTCACTACTAAAAAAACAAAAATTAGTGAGAGATATTTAGTGAGGGAAAACGTGAAATCCCTCTCTAATTCCGTCACTAAATTTTGCGACTAAGGAATTTGTGAGGAATTTCATTTTTTCCGTCACTAATTTCCCTCGCTAATTTTGCATTTTCTAGTAGTGACTTTGTGGAGGAAATGAGAGCAAGCTTGCATGTGTTCTACGCTCTCTCTCTTCTCGTTAATGGAAAGCCTTGACGAGGAGATATTATTATTCATATTATTTTTTTAAAATAGGCTAAGAAAATGGAACCTCTTGATCCATTCATATTCTTGATTTTGGGATGAAAATTACTTTTCTCACGTCAAGTTCTGTTTAAAAGTACATGAAAAATATCATTTTACCCTTAACTGCAGTTAATTATCGTTCGGTAATCGAGTTGTATTTAACTACCGATGAGTTAGCTGCACTTTGCAGTTCATGGCAGAGCATCAATTGTGATATTGCATGTTTCGGTCGAAAAATCAAAATAAATTGAGACTTATTCGGAATGCTATGGAACTTTACAGATCCTCTATATGTTTATTTTGTAGAGCTGTCTACAAAAAAAATCAGCTCAAAATTCGATTTCTAGGTCGATGTTTTGGTTTCTTGAGTTTTTGACGCATTAAAAATTCATATTTATTTCGTCCCTTGTTGGAAAATTCGAATTTATTGTGGGATATGATGTTTTATGTCCTAAACATTCGTGCATAAAATAATAAAAAAATTCAACCTCTAGGTCACTTTTCCGTACGCACACTTGGAAAAAATTGCGATTTTGCATGGTTCGGTCGAAAAATCAAAATAAATCAAGGCTTAGTCGGAATGCTACGGAACTTTGCATATTCTCTATATGTATTTTTATTGAGGTGTATGCAACAAAAAAAATCTCAAAATTTGATTTTTTTGTCGATGTTTTGATTTCTTGAGTATTAGGTGTGTTAAAAATTCACATTTAATTTGTCCCTTGTCGAGAAATTCAAATTTTTTGGGAGATGTTGTTTTTATGTCCTAAACATGCGAGCAAAAAATTGTGAAAAAATACAACATTTAGGTCACTTTTCTGGATACGCACTTGGGAAAAAATTGGGATTTTGCGCGTTTTGGTCGAAAAATAAAAATAAATCGAGACGTCGTCGGAATATTGCAGAACTTTGCAGACACCTTTATAAAAGTACATATAGAGGATCTGCAAAGTTTTGTAGCATTCTGAATAAGCCTAGATTTATTTTGATTTTTCGACTATTGATGCTCTGCCAAGAACTATACTCAAGTGCAGCTGATCCAACTCAGCTGGCTCAACGGTAGTTAACTATAACTCGCTTACCGAACAATAGTAAACAACAATTGAAGGTAAAATAGTATTTTCCTTGTGTTTTTAAGCAAAAACTTGATGTGAGAAAAACAATTTTCTTATGGCATAGGGACTGATACGGATTGTTAAACAAGAAGCCTTATTGGGAGACTCTAAAGGGTACTAGGTTTATGATTCTATTTCATTTCCGCAAATGAAATTCACAAATGATACCATATTTTTATGTGAAGCTAGTTGGAATAACTTGTGGGTGGTGAAATTTATTCTTCAGGGTTATGAACTTTTTTAAGGTCGGAAAGTAAACTTCCTCAAAAGTCATGTAATGTGAGTTAACGACTTAACGTTGAAGAAAGGTTTACAAGGATACATGCAATTTTTTTGTCTTGTACCATTGTATCATTCATAGATTTATTTTATTTTATTTTAATAGCAAAGACTAAAACAGAGAAAAATCAAAATAAATCTATGCTTATTCCGAATGTTACGGAACTTTTTCGCGCAAAAGGTTATTATTTACACATCTAACTTTTTTTGCAGCATAAGTAACTCTACCGAATTTTTCGTTGATGGGTAATGTAGTTATGACATTATTTCAATAGTTTTGGCTGTGTTAACTTCAGTTTTTTTTGTCAAAAACATCAGTTTATAATTATTGTAAAGAAAAAACTTCAATATATAACTAACATACTGTTTTTTTTTGTTTTATCCAACTATTTTTTTGAATTAAAAATACACAAATGAAAATTGATTTTTCATTCAAAACATGTACATAACCTTGTTGTATTTATTTGCCTTTTTTTAATGTTTATAATCGTCTATTTGAAACAATTCAATTTTTCATCAATCAATAAAGTAGGTGTAAATCAACAAACATTTTTTTCTGAAACTTACAAAATTAAGTCTCATTTTACTAGTTTTAAATAATATTCGTTTAGCTTTGTTTGATTTGGATTGTGGACCTCAAAAGGGTTCAACCGCCGCATCAAAGACCTTTAATTAGTTTTATGATTAGTTAGAAGTTGATACACTTGTGTGTTGTTTTAATTTTTTGTATTACCCATCTGGAGTCAACTTACACTCTTGTGTAGATTTACTAGGTTATGTTTATATCCCCCAGTTTTTATGTAATTTTTTTCCTTTTTTTAATAATATATATATAAGCTATTGACAATAGATTAGAGTAGGTACCAAATTCGTTAGATATTATTCTTTTTGCTGTCATTTTACTCTTAGCTTATAAAAAAAAACTAGTTTTAAATAATAAACATAAAAAAAATTTGATCAAATAAAAAGGTGTATATTTGCTATTTACACATTCATATTTTTAGGTACGTGTAAATTACCAATAATCAATCTTATATATATACACACACAACCAAATCATTATTGTTTAATTCAAACAAAATTAAAATAAAATACATAGGAGACATATCCTCTCTGCATGTCACATAGTACTTCCTCAAATTCCATGCAGATACGACTGTATATATCTAATCTAGTAGCACTACAAGCCAAGCCATAAAAACAATCAAGGGTGACATGGATACGATGGTGTTTTAACACTGAATTTGTTTTTGTTTTTTTCCTTGTGATCACGTGTGTTGATAACTATTTTGTTGTTCTGGTTAGCATGGATGATCCCCATAAAGATTTCCAGTATCTTAGTAACAGTCCCCACCATGAGCTTTTCTATTCTCTCTTTCCCATTTTCCACTGCAATGCAGGGTACTGCCTTCTTTCCATTGTTTCATTGTCTCTCTTGAATAGTCGATATGAACCACCACTACTAATAAATATGCAATGCAATGTAAAATATGATTATGATGATTAGTTTAGAGAAAAATTAGCTTATGTAATTATGTATTGGATCTTGTTAACTTGTCCCTTATGACATATGTGCAATGTAAAATATGATTATGATTATTGGTTTAGAGAAAATCAGCTTCTATAACTAAGGATTCCCTCAACAAAAAAAAGAATACAGGTTAAGGATCTTAAAAATAGAAGTTTTGCATTCAAAATATATATTTTTATGTTTTTTTAAAGAAGATAAATTAATCCTTTCAAATTAACACAGAGCAAATCAGACTTGAAACCTTGAGTAAAATATATGTATCTAGTAATGTGTTGGTTGATCTATTTATTGCTTGTTTGGTATTTTATTTTTTTAATGGCAAAATGATATTCCTTCTATTTTTAAAATAAGTGTCGTTTAGGAAAAAAAAAAGTTTTTAAAATGGATGTCACTTATTATTTTACTTCTAATTATATCCTTTAATTATTATTTTGTATCTCAATTGGCAGCAGCGTCTTTGCTTCATCTTTCATTTTGTATTACGTTGTAATTGTGGAACACTAGTAGTAATATTGCCTTTGTGATTCGGTTGTGTATGTGTAGCTTCTGTCTTTCTGTTCTTAATGTGTATGCCACCACTATATCAAACTCTTGTATTTATCTCTTTAGATCTATTCTTAGCACTCCTTGTGCCTAGCATATATCGTTTTAATATAACTTTGCCTTTTCATTTTTTTTAGCGTACACTACTTCTAAAACACTACACTAATAGTAAATAAAGCTAATTTAGTAAAATTAGTATGTTTTTGACATCATTCTTGCATTTTTTAATTTATGTGTAAAAACCTTAAATGATATTCATTTTAAAACGGAATGATTATATAATAATGAAAGAAAATCAGAAAGCACAAACAACACAGTTCTCTAGACAACGACGAGCTTATAGAGAACCCACACACCCAAAGAAAGACAAAAAGACAATACCATTGGCAAGAGACAACAAACGATCCCAAACCCAGCGGAGCAAAAAAGAAAAACCACCTAAGGCTATACACCAAAAAGAGAGGGAAAGCCACACCGGGTCACCAAGCAAAAGAACCCTTGAAGTATGGGAACCACCCAAACCCCCAAAGACACATATTAGATCTATCTCTGCCAAAATCAGCCACCTCTAGTACGTCCAACAAACACTCATTATGGCGGGAATGGCACCTACCATTGCACAATCCATTTTTGACACGCGATACACCCTATATTAAAAAAAGGCTTTTGAAAGACACATAGAAAGAAAATGCACGTGAGAAGAGAGAAAACACGGTCGACCCACCGCCATCATCAAATCGCCGATCCTCAAAACGCCGTCGACCCACCACCATCATCAAAATGCCTCCGTTCTCCGCCGACATTCCTTTCTTTCCTCGCGCCTTTCTCACATTTGTTCGACTCCCACCATCCTCCACCTTTCATCCTCCTTTCTTCACTCAAGTGGCCGAGAAACCGCGTCTACTCCGGTGACCCCTTCTGTGAAATTTTATCTCTCGATTTCAGATCAAATTGTGATGTTCAACTTTCGTCAAAGATACATCGAGAAATCTGTAGACAGTCTTATATTTAAGGACAAAAAATTTTCATAAACGTTCTTATAATTAAGGATGGAGAGAGTATATAGTTTGTAACTTCAACAAAATCACAATAGTAATTAAATTTGACTAAAATATTAAGCTTTTAAGCAAAGGTGATTAACTAACTATAATGTAAATGAACATGTTGAGCTAAACGGTGGAGGATTGACAGATAAATCCCCCAAAATTTGCACTTTTGATAGGTCATCATCATAGAACACAATTCTTAGAGGTTTTTAAATTACCTAAGATAAGCCCAATATAACATAATATAAGTTTTTATGTGTTTAGTCCAAGCAAATAGGGGTCATTTAAAAAATGGTCCATGTATTTCTTAATCTTGACATTTTGCCCTCTCAAAATTTAATCATTTAAAATTTCGTCTCTCTCCCCACTTAATTAGTGACGTGGCAATGATTAAGTGGGGAGAGGGACGAAATTTTAAATGATTAAATTTTGAGAGGGCAAAATATCAGGATTAAGAAATACAAGGACCATTTTTTAAATGACCCCTATTGACAAGGACTAAACATATATAAAAGCCTATAATATAATATAATAGACTCAAGTTGCGTTAAATATTTTAGGTGATAAATTAAGTTTTTTTAAAGAAATCTAGAAAGATGCATTATGATAAGCAATTGGCTAAATTGTTCGAATACCAATGTTATAAATAGTGTTGTGGACGTTGGGATAAATATTACTCCCTCCGTCTCTAAATAATAGTCGTTTAAGATTTATGCACGGTTATTAAGGAAATGATTAATTGTTTTGATTTTGATAGTAAAATTAGTATTATTTACTAAAACATCCTTATTAATTGTAGTTAGTGGAGTAGTTAAGTTTGATGAAATTCAATAAATAAGGGTATAATAATAGGGGAAAAAATGCTGCATTAATGTTATAAAGTGACAATTATTTTGAGGAAAAGAAAAATAATGATAAAGAGATAATTATTGTAAAACGGAGGAAGTAACTTTTGGAAGAAAAAAAACTTCTGAGGGTCTATCCAATTCAATTAGCGGAAATAAATTTTGATTAGAAAATTTGACAGAGAGAATGTGTGTCATTTAACAAGTTTAACACTCACAAATCACAATATTTAAATGAAAACTCATTCATTTTCATTCTTTGATCAAAGTACAATCACACTCATCAAGCATTTTGTGAAAGTAAGTTTATTTCAAGTACACACAATTTACACTTTAACATATCCTTGAAGTCTATTTCAAGTACACACAATCTAATCATGCCAAAAGTATCTAAAAATAATTCATGCCTGAAACATAGAGACACGTGAATTTTCACTGTAACATCCAAAAATAACAACCATAGTCACTCAAGTTCTTAAATTTCTCATGAATTTCTCAATTTCACCAAAAACATTCATCATTTAAATCACTTACAACATCAAATGACAACATTTTCTAAAATCAAATCAAATCCCTAACATGTGAATCCCTTATCCAACATCAAGAAGTTTCAAAAATCAACATTGGATTTTTAAATTTGAAGAACTAAAAGGTAACATGTGAAACCTTAAAAGAGATAAACTAACTAAGAACTCATGTGATTTCAACCATAAACCATTTCATACCATATAATCCCATACGAAACATATCCTCTATTCTTATGTTGATTTTCCCAAATGTCAATGTGTTGTTGTGTTTGTTACATTGGCTTAATAATGAAACCAATCATTAATCTTCTTTTTTATATATTTTGTCGAATGCAAAACCTTGTAAACATTGTAGCACTCCAAAAAACATATATAAGTAGAAGAATTTTCAATATCACAAAGTTTCAAGTCAAGATCTTTGATATTTGTACAACTTTTCTGATAACATTCTTTTTATTCTTTTTTTTTTTGAACGGAAAAATTTATTTAAAATCAAATCTCTATTCAAGACAAACAGAGACTGGTAAAACAGAGACTGCAGAACAAAGGCGACATATATAGACGGAACACCTAAAAGAAACACCGTAAACAACACCATAACACACATCACCTAACAAAGATCTACCTTCAACAACCACCAAAACCAACTTCAACACCCATGAAAACAACAACCATCAATACCAACTTCACCCCCTAAATCAACTCCATCGCGAGCAACCCCTGAAAATGAAATCCATAAACACTCATTGCCGACTACTAACCCTGACAAAAACCCTCTAAATCAAACATCCTCTTCTCATCACCATAGTTGAGTCACACATGTAAATGTCATATTTCAACGCTCGTATGGCTTCCACCACCTCTCTCTTTTTATTGGTCAAAAGCAATAGAGAAAAAAAGGAAGAGAATAAATAAAAACATAATGTAAGTATGAGAGCTGAGAATTTTCAAAAAAGTTGTTACAAAATAGTTGTATAAATATCATTTCGCATTTATATAATACTAACGAATTTACTACTGTACACCTAGTTGTTTGTCTTTCATATAATTTGATCCATTATAATAGTCGTGTCCTCTCATATTTATTAATATCAAATCTTATAGTTTATAAAATATTTAGTAATTTTTTCAAATATTGTATACACTATAAGAAAAAAGTTGAAATAACAACGAAAATATAGAGAGATAAAGAACACATTTATCTCTAATTATGTCATTAGTGTCATACCCAAACACGGAAACTAAGAAAAACACTTTTAATATTATAATTGTTTTTTGTTCAAAAAATATTATAATTGTTTGATTGTTATTTCAACTTTAAAATTCAAATAGAGCTTCGATTGCCTTTTTTTTTTTTTTTAAATTAACTAAATGCATTTCATTATTTAAAATGGACGAAATACATGGCTGTACATCCCTATATATAGAGGTAGTAGTTAGCATTACATGGAGCAAGCTAACAGCACTATTCAAATCATATTTAAAAAAATAATAATAAATCACTATTCAAATCATGGTTCATCCCAATTGTGCTATAGATTGAAGGGTCATGATTACCGCTGCCGCGGGACACTAATTAGGGATACCTAAAAAAGAAGTTATTACTTAAAAAATGAAACTTTTTTAACATTTTATTAATTAATTACACTATTTTCAATGCAATAACTGCTATAAAATTTCCTTTTTAAATATCTTTAACCAATACTGGTACCCGAGGGCACCGGCCTATATTGAATTACCCATGGCAACATAAAAATATGATTATTAATTTGATTTGATTTAATGATACATTGCACATAGACATTATATAGTAGAGCCATTATAGGGATTGATCATCATATATTGGCCTGCATGTGTAATGTTTTTCTTAATTGATCATGAATCACAAGTAAAAAAGTGTCGAGGTTTAGTCTCATTCATTGATGGTGGCAACACATTACATCTCTCTTCTATTCCCAACTTCATTTTGGTATAAACATTTCCATCATACGGATGTTGTGGACCTACATGCACAACAAGATGTAAATTTGTTTTGGCGTATACAGAGAGAAAAAACAAAATCTAATTTACAAATTATTTTTCAACATTTTTTGAAGAGATATATGAAATATTTTCGTTAGGTATAATAACCTAACTATCATTATTTGAACATGTGGGATGGTAAACATAGTTGTGCCCATCAAATTCTGGATTTTAGTATTATGTGTAATTTACATGGAAAAACCCATCAATTTTTATTGGCCCTACCCGTTTTGGTTAGTAATAAATCCAAGGTATTTGAAGTCCGTTTTCATTGATTTTAATTTATTAGTCATGCATGAATCACATGTTTTGTCAAAGATTACAATCTTCAATTTGAAGCATTATTAGTAGAATAAATAAATGAGTTTGTCTAACATGTACAACATTGCATATGTTAAAGTGCAACATTGCATATGTTAAAGTTACTAAAAATAGTAAATTTTTATTGAAAATAAATAATTATTTATTAAAAAGTTATGTATTTAATACAAAATATATAAGTTCCAATGCAAAATTACTATTTAAAACTTCTTAACATGTGCAAATTTGCACAATTTGCACATGATAGAAAACCCTAAATAAAATTCCATGGAGTCATGCATAGTGGATATACTATGGTTTTCTTGATTTGTTTGATAGCTCCTCGTACCTGCGAATCTATAGGTCAAAGATTGTTCCTTGAACGCCATTTGTTATTCAAATTAAATTTGAATCCTTCCAATCAAAGTCTTTTGTTTACAACATGAGATCATACATTTGTCTTTGATTAATTTTTTAAATCAATTTGCCAGATACCCAATAAAATAAAAGTTTGGTAGATATTTGCACAGTTTTAAATTTTATGTGGCCTATGTTATGGGACATGGTGGTATAGACTAAATTTATGGTTGATTATATATAATAGCATTGGAATAGTATGTTATATATAATAGCATTGGATTTGATTTTATCTCAAATTTAGATTTGATTAATATTCTATCTTTTTTTTTTTTACCAATAAAAAAATAAATTCTATTGGTAATGGGCAATTGCTAGAGCTAGTTGGTCTCTTTTTTTCCTCAAAAGGGGCCAAACCCCAAGAAAATAGAACTAATTAGTTAGAACCCTTTTAAAGAAAGAAATTCAAGTAAAATATGCTTGCTATTAAGGGAGATAACTAGGAAATCTAGAACAAATAAAAAATATTACAAAGTCATGGGCATAGTAATTTTAAATTTGACTAAAGCACTCGCCACTTGATTGTCCTATCTCAAGGCGTTCACGCAATAAGGTCATTAAATTCACTAAAAATATCTACATATGACTTCCACTTGAGGATGACTTAAGAGTCTTTAGATCCCAAATTTTAGCCAACAAATAAGTTTTTAAAAAAATTTCCTCAAAAAATAAATAAGTTTTAAAATAATAGAATGATGGAACAAGGGCTACTTGAAACACAATACAACGGGTTAGAGTGCTATTCTCTTCTCCCTATCTAGAAACCATTTGTGCATTCCATTTCATGATAAAGGAGTGACAAAAGTGATTTTAGACAAATAAAATTGATTTTGACTCCAAACATTATTTTTACACTTATAATTATTATTGAAGTCACTTTTATATGTCAAACATAAACCACTTCACATTCAAATTACTTTTAACAAAAACTTATTTTATGAAGTCAACTAATGAAAAATCAATTTTTGTCATTGTTAAAATTTTTACATATTAGATGAGATAAGACATGAAAACGGGTGAAATCCTCACCTTACAAGTTTATGTAAGGATATAAATTATTCCTGTTAGAACATCAATTGGTAAAAGAAGAATAAAGAAATGGAAATCTCAAACAATGGAACACAATCATCTGTTCACACACTTAAGTCAATTGTATCTACCTCTGCAAGTACAGAAAAATTGTAGTTCCGTATATATCAGGTGTATTCACTAAGGTATGAACATTTTCAAGTAATGCATGTTGACATGCAAGTATAACTCTGATATTGTGAAACCTCACATCAATATGCTTGATCTTGGCATGATACACTTGATTATTTTTCAAATTAATGGCACTCCGACTATCACAATTCAACCAAACTATACATTAATCAACACTCAACTCCCTCACCAATCTTGTAAGTCATAAGGCTTCTTTAACCACCTCATTTACTTCCATGTACTCTGCTTCAGTTGTCGAAATGGTCATTATGGATATGTTGAAAGAGTAAATACATATCTCATTGTCGACCTCCTATCATCCATATCACCAACATAGTCTGAATCAACATATCCTATAACTCAAGGATCACCATGTCCACTACTAAACATGATATTATGACTTGGTTGTATCTTTCCAATGCAGCTTACCCATTTTGGACATAAACTTACAAGCTTGACTTACAACTTTTGTCAAATCTAATATAGTGGAGATCATAACATACACTAAACGACCAACAACACTAGATTAAGGAGCATTGCACGTAGATTATTAGTAGCAATCAACACATCACCCTCAAAGAGTATCACGAAGATAAAAGAACCATCGTCAAGACTCCTAACAAAACACAACAATCATACTCACGCCTTTTGTAATCAATAATAAAAACCTAATATGGCACATGGTCTATTTGTTCGGGGTCACCCACATTTATATCCCCACACATCAAACTCATAAATAGTGTTGAGTGTGATGGGTGAATTGTGAAATTGCAAGCTTCACATGGAATGGAGATAAAGTCAGATAATATTTTACAAAGTATCGTATAAGTTGGTGTTCTAAGGATGAGTTATGCTCAATATAAAAATCTGTCAACAGATAACACCATATATTTGAGTCTACCCAAGATCCATTGGACTATCCACCATCATGTCTCTCGTTATTGATCCACCTGACTCACGCTCTAGTTGTTTAGTCATATGAAGAATACTAACAACACTCACTTTTCAACACTCTCTCTAGCACTCACTCTTCTATTGGATAAAATCAATGTATATTTCACCACTTTGTGTGAGTTCAATTTTCAAAGTGTAAACCCACGATGATTTATACCAATAAAAGAGTGAGTATTAGAAAGTGTGTTCAAAAGAGAGTATTGCTAAAATTACTCTTAGTCATATACATCAAGTAGGTGTTTAGATTCTACCATTAGATGATATAAGACTTGAACATTACTACCCCCTTTCCTTTTTAATTGTCACTTTTTAACATTTTACACAAACTAAGACAATCAATAAATGTTACTACTTTTGATACAATTGTTTTTACTTTTACTATAATGTCCTTGTTAAATTAATATTTCATTTCATATGTTTCTCTCTCCGCAATAAATATCTAAGGGTAATATTGGTAAAACAACATTTAATGTTGCATTGAACTTTGAAAGTGACAGTTAAATAGAAGGGAAATTCTATGGTGAAGTCGTGAAAATGACTTTTCTGATGAAGTTAACACTATAATATCAAAAGTGTAGTGAGTAACACCCTACTGTTTGTACAGTGACATCAAAAGTTCAGTCCTCATAGTATCATCAATTCATCAGATTAACAAGACTACACTTAATCTAATTTTATCCTACCTTGTTTTAAGTGTAACACCCCACAAAGTGTAACACTTAAGACTATCACATAATATCATTAAATCTATTTGCATGTTAAAGATGCCAACGATAAAATAGTACCTGTAAGTCCAAGATGTTGCAAACATTACTAGATGAATTACTATTGATCATTAATCAGTAATCAACAATTTAAAAATGAATCAAACCTTAAAATCAAAATTAACTTTTTCAAAAAAGTCAGTTTTCTGACTGCACCATAGAAGCTCCTAAAATAGAAACACAAATTTTCTCTAAAAGTGACAATTAAAAAAGAACGATGGGAGTATTTTATAAGTGACTGCAAACTTCATTTTACAAATCAGATTGATAATAATGAGTTAAAGCCAATATAAAACTAAAAATCTAATTGTCACCACTAAACCAAACATACAATTAATAACTAGCCATGATTAACAACCAAACCGCATATAATCTTTTAAATTCTATTAGAATACTTTTTTAGTGTCTATCTTAGTGACCGTTTGTTTGAGTATACCTAATAATTTTTTTGGTTACATGAGTATTCCTAATAATTCCTTACATACTTAATTTTGTTTATAGAAAGATCTCATTATTGAATATTATTTTATAAACGTATAACCCCTCAGGAGGGAGGCTAGCTAGCTACAATTAAATTAAATTATTATCAAACTGGATTCTCTTGCGTGTGCATGGCATACAATTGTTTTCTTCCCATATTTTTGTAGAATGCATGTCAGGTGCTTTTAATTTTTAAATTGTCCATCACCATATGTAAGGCTTATCAAAGAACAATTGGAAATAAATTAGGCATAGTTCAACTAATAATAATTGATTAAAATATATGAATCCCAACTTTAGCAATTTAATAATGGAACGGAATCTATAATCTTTATTTTGTTTGGCTCAGAACATGTTTTATCTAGAAGAAAATCATGTTACTATGTAGACATATTCTAGTGACTTTATCTGTACCAAAGACAGGCACATATATTTTTCTTGGGTAATGGTTTTGGTTCCATTTCCAAACTATATACACTTTGCATTGATTACGTGTTTCAAATATATAGATATAGATAGAGGCTATATCTAACAAAATCTTTGGTCCAAAGGAAAATCTGTTGTGATGTATCTTTCTCGGTTCCCATTGACATTACCCTTCCAAGAACAAGAAAAGTTGAACGTAACATACCTTGTTTCATCACAAGTACTCTGGTCCCCAAAAGAAAATCTTGGAAGATCCTCTTGATAATTACCCAATTTTGAGGAAATTCTATTTTGGCCAATATGAAACTAATACATACAAACAGTGTAATGTATATATTCATGAATCTACAATTATCATTTAACATGTGGTTGGTCCAAGTGGTACAGGAATTTAGATATCCTAAATAATTAGTTAGGAATTTCATCTATGACTTTTGCATACGAAAAAAATATTTACACAATAGAGAGTTCATCTTATGATTTGTATAATCAAAAAAGGGTTTTGATAAAGATTAATCAATATTAAACGATACCAGATATTCCGTACATATAACATATAACATGATTATAAGATTGGATTGTTAAGAAAAAAAATCAAAAGCACCTAAAAGTTCAAATTATGACTCTTGCATATAGAAAATATGATTAAAAGATAGGAATAGATTTTTCAATGAGAATTAATCAAATGTTATATTGTAGTAGACACTTCAAACATTAAATATATTTATAAGAAAAAATGAAATGTTAAATACTTGACCAATGTTGACATTGACCCTTTAATTACAATCCAACGGTCCAAATTCAATTGAATTTTTTACAATGTATAAAGATCAACAAGATTATTTTATTTTTTTCTGAAAGAAAAAGCCAAGAACAATTAATAGAAAGAAACTTGCGGGTTCAATTGCTGGGAATCTTGGTGATCACGATGACGATACAAACATACACAAACAGAGTCCTAGAAAACAATCACCAAATATTTCATTTGCATAATTTATTTATTATTATATTTATGTTTCATTTTATTACTTCACACAAATACTTCATGACGTTTCAAAAAGACGGCCAAATATAATCTACGATATGGTTCAATCGTATCTTTGAATTTGACATTTAGCTATTTCTCTCTTAGCACAAGGTACAATGATCAGTTTCCCTTTTTCCTCTAGTACAAGTACGTAAAAAAAATTATTCTGTTTTTATAATAGAAAAACAAAATAATAACAAAGTATTTTATTTGGTTTCTTTGCTCCAAATACCAAGTAATATTCCATAATGTTTTGTTTTGGTGTGCTCCTCATGGATATTTAAATATTACATTGAAGTATTTTAAAAAAAAAACATTTACAGTAACTTATTTTTAGTTGTGTAAATTAACAAGTTGCTCTTTAATGTGTATTGGATAAGTTTTTAGTTATAATTAGTAAGTTATTAGAAGATTAATTTGTTAACTCTTACAACTAAATTTTTAGTCGGTCTTATAAATTAGCGATCTACTCCTTGTATTTAAATTTTTTTGTTGTGGGTGTAAAGTGTTTGGTGATGAAAGTAGGTTTTGAAAAGACATATGATTCAGTCGATTGAAATTATTTGCATATAAGGATGGTTAATATGGGTTTTGTTCTATATATAATGGAATTGGAGGAATGTTTGTGTGTGTTCTTGCTCTTTGTCGGCTTTAGTAAATGGAAGACCTATTGTTTGAAAGAGGTTAAGGTAAGAAGACCTGCTTTCACAATTTTTATTCATAATTAATGTTGCTGAAGGTTTACTTGGAATGATTTAGTAAGTGGTTTTGATAGGATATTGACATGAATATAGGGCAATATAATCCTTATCGTTCTCGATGCTGTAGTCTGTTGATGATAATGAACCTCTCAAATTCAAGAGATCCTTGCAGATTCGTGATGGATCCACGTCCTGCAACATTGCTCAACATTTTAAGAAAGGAAGATGATGATGAAACTCTTAAATTTGACATTGTAACTCTAATGGGAAAAAATATGGGGTTACAATCCGTAATTTTGGTTTAAGAATTTGAGGAAAAATGAGTTTCAATGAACCCTAATTTTGATAGATAGGGGAAATTATCAATTGAGGAGAAGAAGATGCCCACTCACACATGCCACTTATATTTCTAACATTGTTATCACTTAATCAAATGAAATGATCAATATGAATTTTTGTTTGTTTGTTAGGGATCAATATGAACTCCAAAATTAAGATAAGACGAAAAATATGTTTATTCCTATATTTATTTTATGAAAAATGAGTAGGTGTAAATTGGTAATTCTAATACTTAAAACAATCTCTATAGAAATTTATTATTTAAAATAGATAGTCTTAATTGGACCACATGACAAAACAAATTAACTATTCATTACTTTTCATTGGTAAAACTCGAAATATTCTTGTCAAAAAAAAAAAAAAACTACTAAACTTTAATTCAACTTTAAATTTTCAATTAACAACAACTGTCATAAAATCTTTTATCCTTTGCATGATATAATAAAAGTCACCCATTTTCAATTATTAAACTCAAAAGACAAAAGATTCTTCTCTCTCTCAAACACACACTATTTCCATCTTTTATCATGCAAAGTCTTCTTCTATTCTATTTATAGACCCTCCCTCTTCCCCATCCTTCCACAACCACATCATTCACCAAACCAAACACTCCTTTCTCTATTTTTCTCCTATATCAATTCTCTTAATAATGGTTCAAAATTACCCTTTTCCAATATACTTCATTCTCCTAATAATAACCATACCACGTTTAATATCAACCGTAGGTAAAACCGAGCAATGGAAATCATCACTACCAAAAGAATTATTCACCACAAAAAATTCAAACATATCTCAAAAACTCATAAACGACCCAAAAGCCATTGAACTAGCTTCAAGTGATTATGGCAACCTCGTACATGAATTCCCAGCAGCAGTGTTTCAACCATCAACGGTAAACGACATAGTAAGTCTTGTAAAGTTGTCGTATAATAGTTCTGTCCCTTTTCTTATAGCTGCAAGAGGACAAGGTCATTCCACACGAGGACAAGCTATGGCACGTGATGGTGTTGTTGTTGACATGAAAGGGTTGAGAAGATTGAATAATAATGAAAATAATATTAATAATAAAAATATTAATGATGGTGTTGGAATTAAGGTTTTTGAGGATCCTAAGGTTGGATTTGGATACTATGTTGATGTTGGAGGGGAACAACTATGGATTGATGTGTTGTATGAAACACTTGAGTATGGACTTGCACCTGTTTCTTGGACTGATTATCTTTACTTGACTATTGGAGGGACACTCTCTAATGCTGGTATTAGTGGACAAACCTTTCGTTATGGTCCTCAAATTACTGGTGTTCATCAATTGGATGTTGTTACTGGTATGTATTATGCACATTTTCTTCTCCATTAAATTCATTATTTTGTTTTCTAATCAATGTTCAATTTTTATGTTGGTTTTAAACTTCTAATTGTATATACCTTTCTCGACCTTTAGGCTAAGATGAAGTGTAGTATCTGTTCTTATCAGTTCAATATCTAATATGTGGTCCAATGGGTCACACGATATTGAATTACTTTTTTGAGGGGGAGATACCACTTCAATAGTTTGCTATTCGACTTCTCATGTGTCGTCTATGTGTTACACTATTGCAAAGACTGACGCACCCCACAAAAAAAAAAAAAAAAAACTTGCAATTCTCATTTTGATATTTGTAGTTTTTCTTGTTATAACCAAAAAAAAATTATTTATCGGAGTACAACGGCTACATCAACCGTTAAAACAAGAGCAATCTTAACTTAATTGCATAGTAAGAAAACTCTAAACACCTTCTATGAAAGGTTGCAAAACTTCCACTAAATCATGTACTCCAAAGCCGGGAAAAAACAAAAAACCAAAACCTTTACATAATGTTTTCTTTCTTTGGCTTTGCATGAGTGTGTTTTCTCTTTCTCTAATTATTTGTTATTTTAAAAAACTAAAGTTTTTTATTAAGTGTTTTGGGGACCAAATTTTTTTTGGGTCTAGTTATATGATCCGTATGATTTAGATAAACCATTTCAAATGGAGAAAATAACAATCTTCCATCCATGTGCATTTTTGCTTTCCAATGCACAGTGACATATAAAGGAAAACCTTTCTAGCTTCTTTTTATAAAATATAAAAAAACATATGTTAGGCTTTAATCAAATAACCTGTTTTATATATGATAAAAGATTTGGTTAGATTCCATTGCTGTACTTTTTAAATTTTTGTTGTAAATTTAACAATGTTGCTTGGGATTTTTTTCTTCATAGAACTGTATATTACACTATTTACTACTACCAATTTGTGGTTGTTAAGGGAGTCTTTGTCTAAAGTATTGGTGAAGTTAGCAAGTGATTTCCACAGGGTCCCTTTCTTATTTTTGAAAAATTCTAAACTATAGAACCAGTTCACATTGTCGACATAGTCTTCTCCAAATCTTATTAATATTTTCTTTTAATTTTGTTGACTGTTGATTATACATATTATTGGTCCAAGTCTATAATTTTAAGGTCAATTCCTTAACTATAATAATCTAAATTAAAATAATAGATAAAATTGAGTTTGTTAAAGCATATATGTATGCATGCAAATATCTTTTTTATTATGTTATATTATCATAAAAAATATTTATTATACATTATACATTTTTATAAATAAGAGTATATTATACATGAGCAAATAAGGAAGAGAGAGACTATTACAACAACTACTACACCCCCAAAAGGCTTTATCAACTCAACTAAATATACAAATCAATTCATACCAAATTAAAATAGATTTGAATGTTGTTTATACTTAATCAAGTTTAAATTTTTGGTTATTTTTCAGGAAAAGGAGAATTTGTAACATGTTCAAAAGAGAACAATTCAGAATTATTTAATGGAGTTCTTGGAGGATTAGGACAATTTGGAATTATAACAAGGGCAAGAATAGCTCTTGAGCCAGCACCAAAGAGGGTACGTACACTTTTGTCTTTAGAAAAAATTGACTACAAATTGTCTTGTTGCTAGCTTCTTCTTCCAACCAATCATAATAATCCCAATTCTTCATGTTGTCACATTTGCTCAACCATATATCAAAATCAAGCTTTACAAGAGCATCTAATGTACTTTTGTCCAAAAGCACCGTCATTGTACACTAATGTTAGTGGTGCATTTTAGTCATCCAAGAATTATATATGAGAATAGTTATAGCCACAGGTATATGTCGATTCCTAAGATTAAAAACATTTAAATAGTGTGTTTGAAAAAATAAATGTGGAAAGTCCTTTGACAATAATAATTGTAAGTGTTAGATGAGATTTATATAGTCTGTATTGTTTGACCAATGCATGACATGTTTTTGTTTCCACTATAGTCTTCTAACACATGAAGGGGATGCTTAGAAATGTATAGTGATTTAAATTGTGTGAAATCAAAATACTATGTATTGTAGCTACAATAGGCTTCTACAAATAATTTAGTCTTGTATACTTGAAAAAATCTAAATCATATCCTTATACCGGTTGGTTTGACCTATCCTCGTCCTTATCTATAGTAGATATCTCAAAGGTTGAATTAACGGTCACAAACCTTACATCCTAGGTCACCATTGTAAGCAAAAACTCATTGTTGCGTTCATTGAATAACTGATGAATTTGGTTTATAATATTGATCAAATACATCAATCATTCAATGAAAAAAAAATGAATTTTTGCTTATAATAATGATAAAAGGTTGTACATTTTAACTTTGTCAAAGCAAATTTCAAGTATATATTCCAAAATCATTTGATCATGATCCAATAGTTGAACTAAACTCAATGTAGTGATCACCAATTATATTTTGACCCTATTAAACATTTCATTTTCAAGCATTTAACTTTATCACTATAATAACATGGATTTGAAACATTGCATAAACAACATGTACATTATTGCAATGTGTATCAACTAATGGTGAATTTCATTTTATTGGCAGGTTAAATGGGTAAGACTTTTGTATAGTGATTTTTCTGTTTTTACCAGAGACCAAGAACGGTTAATCTCAATGAAAGGAAACAAAAATAGTGCATTGGATTATTTGGAAGGGATGGTATTAATGAATCAAGGACCCATAAATAATTGGAGATCTTCTTTCTTCCCTTTAACCGACCATCATAGAATACTTTCCCTAGTAACTCAACATACGGTCCTATATTGCTTGGAAATTGCCAAATATTATGATGATCATTCTGAAAACAATGTGAACAAGGTAAATTCTATTTTCATGTTCAATTGTTACTACTCGCTCCGGTCTTATTCATAAGAGATATTTAGGTTAATAAAAGTTGATGTATCTAGTTCAAATTTCTAATCAGATATATTAATTTTTATTGACCTAAATTTCACTTATAAATAGGATCAGAAGAAGTATTACCTACTATTTAATACCACTTTAATTTACTCGTTGTTGAACGTTTATAAGAAAAAATGTTAACGAGCGCCCTACCCTTTCTAGCAATATAATTATGAGTAAAAGACTGAAGATGTATACTTACAAAATGCAATGAATATTAGCTAATTAATATTTTTATGTTTGTGTAGGAAATTCAAGTTTTGCTCCAAGGACTGAACTATATCCCTGGATTTCATTATGAAAAAAATGTGTCATTTGTTGAGTTCTTGAATAGAGTGAGAAGTGGAGAGTTGAAGCTTCAATCACAAGGACTATGGGATGTTCCTCATCCATGGCTTAATATGTTTATACCGAAATCAAGAATCTTAGATTTTAATTTAGGTGTCTTCAAGAAAATTATTCAAAAACGTAACATTACCACAGGACCTGTCTTGGTTTATCCCATGAATAGAAACAAGTAAGTCTTCAATTAACCTTGTTCACATTATTTTTTCTTGCAGTTTGATTGATTATTTATTGAGTGAAATTGGACTTACGTTTTTAACATACACATCTCCTATGTTTTTCTCAAATAATTTATTGGTATATAGTTTTAAAAAGAAGACTAAGTTTATTCTATTTAAACACATCCTTTTTTATCCATTATTTAAAAATTATAATAATTTTTATGCATCGTCAATGTAAAATTAGTCATACCGTCAATCAATCTCAATTATCATTTCGTATGATTTTAAATTTAGATATAATGAATTTTTTTTAATGGTTGAACAATTAAGAGTAAGACTGACCAACGATGTAAAAAAATATTTACATTATGGGTCTTGCTAACCATTGTCCTATTGCCCTCAGGGCAATGATTAAGGAAGTCAAAAGTAGCATATTTGCATTGATTTCAACATTTTGACTTTTAAAAAGTTAAATTTATCACTTTTCACCATTTTCTAATACTATATTTCTATTTTTATCCCCTTATCCAATGCTCTAAGGGTAATGGTCAGCATTCTCCTTACATTATCAGTGCATATGAATTAAATCGTTTAAACATATCTAAGAATATGCAAAAGTACGATTTTCCCTTTTATTTATTTTTTTAAAACTCTTAATTCATTTATTTTTCCTTCCATTATATAAATTAGTAAAAATTAAAGCTAATTAAGAGGAATTTAATTTAATTTTTTCAGATGGGACAATGAGATGTCAGCAACAATACCAGATGATGAGGATGATATCTTCTATGCTGTTGGATTTTTGCACTCAAGTGGGTTTGATAATTGGAAAGCATTTGATGCTCAAAACAAAGAAATTTTGCAATTTTGTAATCATGCTGGGATTAACTATAAGCTATATCTTCCCCACTACAGCACACAGGAAGAATGGACAAACCATTTTGGTCCTAAAAAATGGAAAACTTTTTCACAAAGAAAAAATCAGTTTGATCCAAGAATGGTTCTATCACCTGGACAAAGAATCTTCAACAACAATTAAAACCATAGTATATAATAAAAAATATTTAGGATGGGACTACCTAGCTGGCTGGTCACAGGTTGTGTATATGATGATATGATCCAAACCTTGATGATCAGAATCAATAGCTTTTTTGTACTTTGTAATTTAATTTTGTTAGATGGTGGGGTTATGTGCTGCATGACTTTGGCACATATATAAATCAGGTTACACATACCTTAGATATGTTAGGTTGACAAAATCATATGTGAAAGGTGCACACATCTAGCTGTATCTTGCTTTTTTCTTTCTTGTGTGTCCCAAAGTACACATTAGTAGTTTTTCGAGCCTAGTGTAGAGAAATTATATAAACGTTTTTATTGAGGATTTTTTATTTTATTATTCAATTATATATAGGTATCTTGCAATTCTTAATGGGTAATGAGTGTGTTTGGCGAATTAATGGTTATTTGTCTTTGTTTATACTATATAATTATTTCGATCATATTTATTACTTTTTAGATTTATTGAAATATATAATATATACTAAATATAGTTATTTATAAATATAATTGAATGGAGTATTTTACGATAATAGATTGTTCTGCGCCTCTCTAATTTTGTACTACATGGGTTTCCTAGCAAATAATTGAGATCCTAGGTTAAATGGAGACATTATTATTATGTCTAAAATTGAGAGGCCTAGCTGTATGCCATACTCATTCATCGTAGGTTGCTAGATAGATGATATGATAAGGCCAAATGCACTTCAAATACTATAATCTTGATCTTCATGGCAAGATCTTTCTTTTTGATTATCGCTGCTTTACAATAGAATATAGTTAATTAAAGAATTCTTAATAAGAAAATGATGATCCAAGTTTATCTATATTCAAAGTTTATCTACATATGGTGTTGGGGAGTATGGAGGAGCATAGGAGTATCAAAGGTTAAACGACTTGTATCACTGAAAGATTTTGACACTACATCTTTACTTTAAACTATTTTCTTGTGTGAAAACATGACTATTATGTTACCTCACTAAATAAATTTTTAAACCAGCCACATCCTAAATGAAATATATATAACAGAAGTGACAATAATCTAGTGAATTTAAAACCACCTCACTATTGATTCACACTTAACTCCAACAATCTCATTTTCAAGTATAATATGAATCTTCCACTTCCCTATATTTGATCAAGTACACTTAAATCTACCGCCACTTCCCAACCGAATTATGACTCTAATACCAATTGTCGGAGAGTCAAGAGAGATAACACCAGAAGCTACAATAAGTTAGCTAAGACATAAATCACTAACAAACCTCGATATTACATCTTACTCAAGACCGAAAAACATTCAATATATGAGTCAACTTTCATATTTATTTGTTATTAGATTATCCATAATTCTACATGTTTAGCTTCACTTTTAGAATTCTTGGAAGTATTTTTTTAAGTGTCAAAAACAATTCTAGCTCTAAAAATTATGTTTAGTATATTTTTGAGAAATCAATTTTGAGGACTTAAAACAATTCTACTTAAAGCTACTATTTATAGTATTTGTAACTTTTGATTTTAGAATTGATTTTAATACATAAATTTATCATTGAACTTTAATTAAACACAAATTACTTCATCTACAAATCACTTTTACTCTGAATATATTTTATAAAATCAATTCACTTAATCTCAATTATTATCAAAGTAGAACCAAACATGTACATGTGAGACTCATATGTCACATTTGAACTGCAATCGTAATTGATTCGGTTGGTAATCATTCGGCTTATATTTCATAGGAGTAATGCACTCTTTAGCATTTCTTAATTTTTATTGATTAAAAAAAGATTTGTAGTTCTTATAGGGTATTTAATTATAGTCTAGACACATTTATTCAAAAAATGAGAGTCTAGACTCTAGACACATGAATAATTAGGATGATGAAGGAATAGAACCTAGCTATACGTCTCTCAATCTATGTGAAGGAATTGGGGTATATTTTTTAATGTCACTGAATACAAGTGGCCTTGATTATCTATTCTAAAATAAAAGTTTCGATTAGATTCTAAATATTTTCCTTCTTTTTCCAGCAAAGATAAAATAATGTCCTCGAATAACTAAGTCAATTACAATCAGACAACAAAAATACTAAAAAGAATATATGCAACACTGCACCTCTGAAAAGGAGGATTGTAGTAACGACATCAATTATTATAAAATAATCTTGACAGAATATCTCAATTCTCAATTCCCATGTTGATGATTTTACCATATGCAATTTTTTTTTCCACCACTTATGTTTCTCTTCTCTCGTGTTAGGGGATAAGTGATAACTTTACCTTCACGACGAGGAGAGTACTTGTTAATTTGTAGTAGCATGTACCATAAGTAAGACTGGTTGGTTCATAAGTCTAAGTGTATAGTTGTTATGATTTGTATAGTTTAGATTAGCACAAAGTTATTAGAGTTCAGTTACTTGAGTTAGTAGTTAGTTGGATATGGTTGAGTTAGTTAGTCAGAGATTAATCCGATTACATGTTTTACTTGGAAGTCAAGTAACCGTAGTTAGTTAGCATAACCTACAACATATAAAGGATTATTAGAGTGTGTATTTGATCATGAATTTTACAATTTCTACATTTTTTTTAAAGAAGTTAAACTAACCCATCAAAATGGTACAATTTCTCCATTCAAAAAGTATTCTTCCCTCCCTCCCCTTGCTTGGTTCTAGAACCACTCTCCCTCTCCCGAGAACCTCCCCCTACATATCCATCAATCTCATTAACGATCCTATCAAACTGAGCAACCTTTTCTACCACATGAAACTGACCAAACCAAACATTATTCAACGCTTTGGAAAGTTTATCCACGTCCTTGACATTACTAAACTGCACAAAGCCATACACCTGTCCGTTCACATTACATTTCCTTGCAACATAGACGTCATCTAACATCCCACAAACCTCAAATTTTCTCCACATGTAAAAATAAGGAATCAATTCAGGCACATTCGTAAAATAGAAGGATACGAACCTTTAAACATTATTACTCGGTTGAACCACACAACTACCAATACCAAGGTCAACATCCCACTTTCTTGGAGCAGCCATGGAAGAAGCACGTGCTGCCTGGATGGCATTCTGAGGTCGCGCAGAAACACCATCATCCTCGTCACTGTAATCATGCGAACCTTCTCCCTTGCAACCGAAAACCCTACCTTCAACTTGTTATGCCGCTTTCCGACATCTTGACCGCACCTCAGTCCATTCTCAACCCCCCC
>Ga0228711_1000557_pt1 | contig 47020 bp, 24 predicted proteins | sample MedpolnodulmetaG_2_FD_177996 | JGI IMG/M metagenome (GOLD analysis project Ga0228711, IMG submission 177996) | Root nodule microbial communities from Medicago polymorpha collected in Santa Monica, California, United States - brown nodules | ecosystem: Host-associated > Plants > Roots > Nodule...
TTTAGCCTCTCTCCTCTATTTCTCTTCACCACCAAACAGGAGAAGTTCACAATCTCTCTTCAACTTCTCTCTTCCTTCACTCTCTCTTTCCTATTTCTATCCTACCAAACAGAGTGTAAAGTACTATGAATTGTTATAAACAATTTTATACTTCATATTTTCAAAAGTCTCATGTTGAGTTTGGTCCAAAACAAACTAATGCAGTTGCTCACGTCATAGTGAAGGTAGCCCCATATTAAACTAGGTTACATCGTTTATTGATATACTACCGCTATCAAATAAGATGCAATAAATCTATTCCTCTTAAAACAATTAGAATTGTTCTTATATAACGGTAGATAAGTCTAGACTCTAGAATTATTTTTAGGACTTTCTAATTAAGACTCACTTCTAATCAATTCACTATTTTTCCATGATTAAAACACTTCTAGAATTTCACATACAAATTTCAACTTGAATCTAGATTTCTCTAATTTCAAACTATTAATAATATTGTTTCTCCATTGTACTTGCAAGAAGTACAATCATTCCCATCCCGCTTGTGTTATTTCAGTGGGCGGTGATGTTTTTATGTTACGTGAAAAAGTCCCCTTTTCTTGAAGCCGCACGTTTATGACAGGGGATTAGCCAATGTTAATGTGAATGATGCTTTTACTATTCATACGAAAATATGTTACACATGAGAACTTTACACATCATTTATGTTCTTGTCTTCATCCTAATTTCTTTTTTTCTCTATTTTTCACTTACTTTCCTCATTATCATGACCCGACAGAAGAATACATCTATACAAAAATAATTGGACTAAAAGACCTCACAATTGAACATGAGAGTACAACGGGCAGCACTTGGGTGGTATAAAATTGCTGACATTGGTCAATCACATGTTACAAGTGACTTTTTTCTCTTTCTTTTACAAATATTGTGATATTGTAATTGACCAATGTTACCAATTCTATGTCACCCAAGTACTACCCAGAGTACAACATATTGTGAAGCACCATATTATTTTCAAAGAGGAGCTTTAATTAAGTACAAAATTATTTTCAAAATTTATACAAGCATTTTATATTTTTATACCACAATATTTTTCTGGACTAAATGACGGCAAAATATTTTTCTCTTCTGAAAATACGTAAAAATATTTATCAACTGAAAATGAAAAAGATTTACTTCAAAACACAAATAATCAAGGAACAAAAATGTCGTATTTAACAACCTCTTTTTTACAAAAAGGTCTACACGCATGTTTATGTTCCGACTTAATTGACATCTCTTTCACATGTTCTTTTTTATTTATTTATAATTATAATATCTTTTCTTTTTCCAATGGTTATAAATTCGGCTATTGGCAATGTAAATAAGTACACACAACCAATAATCAAATACATAACTTGTGATGACCACAATGTCAACTATGAATCCATTTTGTATGAAATTGATTCAATCCATATTTCTCATATGTTTGGTGTTGCAAGCAGACCTTGTTTATTCAAAAGAGGATGTTAAGTGCATACAAAATGAGAGGTTGGCACTTCTTCAATTCAAGTCTGGCTTTGTTGATGAATTTGGCATGTTGTCATCTTGGACGATAGAAGATTGCTGCCAATGGAAGGGAGTTGGTTGCAGCAACCTCACTGGTCATGTACTTATGCTTGACCTTCATGGTGATTATAATTACTATATCAGAGGTGACATCCATAAGTCACTTATGGAGTTGCAGCAATTAAAGTATTTGAACCTTGCTAGGAATAATTTTGAAGGCAACTATATTCCAGGTTTCTTTGGATCTCTAAGAAACCTAAGATACCTTAATCTTTCGTATTGTAATTTTAGAGGACAAATTCCTATTCAATTTGTGTCTCTTTCGTACTTGAAACACTTGAGTCTTTCCTTGAATAATCTGCATGGTTGGATTCCACATCAACTTGGAGATCTCTCCAACTTGCAATTTCTTGATCTCAGCAACAATTATTTGGAAGGAAGCATTCCAATTAAACTTGGAAATCTCTCCAACTTGGAATATTTTGATCTCCATGGAAATAGTTTTAAAGGAAAAATACCATCTCAACTTGGAAAGCTTACAAACCTGCAAGAGCTTTATCTTGGACATGAATATGGTGATAGTGCTCTGACTATTGACAACAGGGATCACAATGGAGGTCAGTGGTTGTCTAATCTTACTTCTTTAACCCATCTTCACATGTTGTCAATAACTAATCTTAATAAATCCAATAGTTGGTTTCAAATGGTTGGTAAGTTACCAAAACTGAGAGAACTAAAGTTAATAAATTGTAGCCTTTCTGATCATTTTATCCATTCCCTGGGTCGTTCTAAGTTCAAATTTTCCACTTCTCTTTCTATCCTTGATCTCTCTGAAAACAACTTTGCGTCATCTTTGATATTTCAGTGGGTGTCAAACATAAGTTCCAATCTTGTTGAGCTTGGCCTTTCTTTCAACCACTTGGAGGCTCCTCCATCAGGTAATAGATTGAAGGGTGGGCAGATTAAATCCTTCATGAATATATGCACTTTACATTCATTAGACCTGAGGGGAAACAATTTCACCGATGATCTTCAAACAATTCTTCATAATTTGTCTAGTGGTTGTGCTAAAAACTCACTTCAAGTGTTAGACCTCAGTTGGAATAGAATCACTGGAACACTACCCGATCTTTCTGCATTCACATCATTGAAAACACTGGATCTTTCTATTAACCAATTGAGTGGAAAGATTCATGAAGGTAGTAGCTTGCCATTTCAGTTGGAGAATTTATCCATCACGTCAAACTCTTTAGAAGGGGAAATTCCAAAATCATTTTGGATGAATGCATGTAAGTTGAAATCATTGGAGCTGTCCAATAACAGTTTCAGTGGTGAGCTTCAAGTATTAATCCATCACTTATCTAAATGTGCTAGATACTCACTCCAACAATTAGATCTAAGAAGTAATCAAATCAATGGCACACTACCTAATCTCTCAATATTCTCATTTTTGGAAATATTTGATATTTCTAAAAATAAGCTAAATGGAAAGGTAGTTGAAGATATTCGATTTCCAGCTAAGCTAAGGACACTGAGGATGGATTCGAACTCTATGAGTGGAGTGATATCTGAATTTCATTTTTTTGGTATGTCAATGTTAAAGGAATTAGACTTGTCTGACAATTCACTAGCATTGACATTTACTGAAAATTGGGTCCCGCCTTTTCAACTAGACATTATAGGATTGGGATCCTGCATACTCGGACCTACATTTCCTAAGTGGATTAAGACTCAAAAGTACTTAAAATATCTTGATATTTCTAATGCTGAAATTTCAGATAATGTTCCCGAGTGGTTTTGGGATAATCTATCATCACAAAATTGCCGAAGTATCAACATTTCATACAACAATCTCAAAGGATCAATTCCAAATTTAAATTTAAAAAATCATTGTCCTTTTTTATCTCTTTCATCAAATGATTTTGAAGGGCCCATTCCACCATTTCTTCGAGGTTCTGGACTTATTGATCTATCGAAAAATAAATTCTCAGATTCTCGTCCATTCATATGTGCAAATGGTATGGATGAAATGTTAGCTCAGTTTGATATTTCGAATAATCAATTATCTGGACGAATTCCAGACTGTTGGAGCAATTTCAAGTCATTAGTTTATGTAGATTTGAGCCATAACAATTTTTCGGGGAAGATTCCAACTTCAATGGGATCACTTGTAGAACTGCAAGCATTACTATTGAGGAACAACAGCTTAACAGGGGAGATCCCTTTCTCCTTAATAAACTGCACACAGTTAGTAATGCTTGATATGAGAGACAATAGATTAGAAGGACTCATCCCTTATTGGATTGGAAGTAAAATAAAAGAGTTGAAAGTTTTAAGCTTAGGAAGGAATAACTTCTTTGGAAGTTTACCATATGAACTTTGCTGTCTAAAAAACATTCAACTTTTTGATCTCTCATTGAACAATCTATCTGGACAAATTCCCAAATGCATAAAAAATTTCACTTCAATGACTCAAAAAGGTTCAGCACAAGGTTTTGCCGATCAAAGTTATTCAATAACTCAAGGATCTATCAGTTTTCTTGCAAACTATGAATTGAATGCATTCTTGACATGGAAAGGTGTAGAACATGTGTTCAACAACAATGGATTGGTTCTTCTAAACCTCATAGATCTCTCAAGCAATCATTTTTCAGAAGAGATTCCACCTGAAATTGCAGATTTGATTCAATTGGTTTCGTTGAATTTATCAAGAAACGACTTCACAGGGAAAATTCCTTCAAATATTGGAAAGCTAACATCACTTGACTCTCTTGATTTGTCACGAAATAAGTTGTTTGGTTCAATTCCTCCTAGTCTCTCTCAAATAGATCGGCTTAGTGTGTTAAATTTGTCACATAATCAATTATCTGGTGAAATTCCAAAGGGTACACAACTACAAGGTGATCCCTCATGGTACAAAGATAATTTTGATCTTTGTGGACCACCACTTGTAAAATTGTGCGTTGAAGGGGAGTCAACAGATGAACCAAAAGTAAAAATTCAAGAGGATGAAGATTTTCTTCTCAATCATGGATTTTACATCAGTCTAACATTTGGATTTATTATAGGCTTCTGGGGTGTATTTGGCTCAATCCTAATCAAGCGTTCTTGGAGACATGCTTATTTCAAGTTCTTGAACAATTTAGTGGATGATATTTACGTGAAATGCAGATGGTGGCTCAAAGATTAATTGGTAATAATTCTTTAACTCTAGGAAGATGAATGGTTTTTCCTCTTTTATTAATGTTTTGTGAATTATTTGCATTGTAACTCTAGTAAGATGATTTCTCCTTGCCTCCAACATCTCTCAAAACACTTGATTTGTCTTGATTGCAAAAGACACCCTGTTTTTTCACGTCCGGATTTTGTAATTTGGACAAATTGTGTGTTTTGAGAGACGTTGAGGGGCGAGGAGAAACTACCCTATCAGAAATAGATTGATGGGGTGTTTCTCTTATGTACTAGTCTCTTGTTGAATTGAGTTTGCAACTTGGAACTCCATTTGTATTCTCTGTAGTTTATTTATGCAATAAACATTGGTGAAGTAATCTACAAGTAGAAAATACATGTGTCATTTTTCTCATGCAAACAACTTGCAAGTTTTTTCTTCTATAAAAAGCAATTAAAACTAATAATTTGAATTTCCAAAATTAAAACTTCATATATTCAATAAATTTCGGTAGAAACCAGGAATACTAGTATTTTACTTTTCTAGATGATACTAACTACATGAAAATTAACTGAAAATTGAAGGCAAATGATTTATTTTACCGAATCACAAGTTCTCAATGTTTCCCAATTACCTTACTGATAAAGGGAAAAAAAAAATCAGTTTCTCTTGTACTTCCATATCACAAAAATACCCTCCTAATAGTTCTCGAAGCAGCGCTGGATATTAACTGTCGGACCAAGTTCGCTGGCAGTTGAAGTAATTGCTGATGGGAGTTGAAATTTACATATATAGTCATGCATCAGAAGTAATGAAGAATATGAAAATGTGAAATTGTTTATGACTTAGAACTTGTCTATGTTAGAGAAAATGGTTCATTGGTTTAGATTTACCTCGGGAATGACAGAAAGAACAGGAAGAATGTCTTGATTCTGGTCAGGACTAGCCTTTGTGTTTCCCTACATTACATCCACAGAAAGTACTTATATAATTAGTGACTTGGATAGTAGGGTAACATTCTTAAAAGAAGGGAGTGACATTTTCTTTTGTTGGTGTTAACCCTCCGGTTCTCAGGGCAGTAGGGTCTTAGTAATCCGGAGATGTTTGGGAGGAAGTGACATATAGTTTCAAACATGAGATATGCTAGCTAAATTAATGCTCTTTTGAACATACTCTTCAAATCGATCTTTGAAATATTTAAGGAAATTTTATGGTAAAATGACCAAAAAGCAACAGACTAAAAACCACAGGGAATTCTTATATGTTGATGGCATATTCGGATTTACAACAGTTTCACCGTAGCAGCCACTATTTGGCAACTAAGCACGTTAAAACCATATGACATCCTCTATTCCCTTTAATGTCATTTTGCTCGTAATTTAGCAAAAATATTAGTAAAAATATTTGTGAGGTCTATACTCTATATTATCGAAATTAAGCGAATTGTGTGGAAACGGTACTGAAAGGGGTGAACAAAGAGAAGCTGAAGATGAAAGTTGAAGATGGTAGCTTATTGGATAAGCTAGGAGAGGCTGAAGGGGAATGATGATCAATATTACAAGCGGCACAGTGTCGAGATGGTCTACAGTGACTTTGTCGCACACTTTTGGCTGCCGGAGGATGGAAACACCGAGCAGATTGGGAGTGAATCTTGTAGCAGAGGCCTTTATAAACATAAAAAATACTGAAACTCCATAACATGTCAAAGTATTGGAGAAAGGGAAGCATTTCTTAGAGAGTAACACAATTTGTTTATTACAATCACAAATCCCAAATACATGAATTATTTGAGAATTATCTTTATGTTAGACTCAAATTTTGTTCACTATATTATTAGAGTTTAGTCTATTCTGCTAAACCTAACCCTCATTTCTAAGTACATTGAGTTGTAATGCTCTTAGTTTAACGAGTTTATAATTAATTGGTATTCATAGATACAGTACATGTGGATTCCATATTTTTACTGAACGAAAATATGTACGCTTGCGAGTTTTACACATCATTCGTGTTCTTGTCTTCATCCAAAAAATAATTCTCTCTCTGTTTCACTGTCTGAACTCAATATTATAACCTTATAACCGTACACAGCTGCTGCCAAAGTTCCTCATGAAGTCCAACATTAGGACTAGCATTAAATGATGACTAATACTCTTTTGTTAAGAAGAAAGTGTCCTTAACATTTCTTATACAAGACATACTTCATAACAATAAGGAAAGTTTTATCGTTCGTTGTGGTCTTATTAATGTGAAGTATTAGTCTATATAGTTACGCACAAAGATACTCGGTTCCGGTAAAGATTACAACTAAGTCATGCTTTTAGTGTGCAAGCAAAATAAACATAAGAGCATACATATATAAATTAGGATCTACAACGTGTTGTACTATCATAGATTATGGTAATACATGGATCATGATGAAAAGTCTCTTAATGGACCATTGATCAAAACACTACGCATAAAAAAGGTTTACTTCAAAATATGAGTAATCAATGAATAAATGTCGTAATTGTTTGCCGTTAATTTTCTCCATGCAAATTAGAATCTCTCATGTGTTTAAGAGAAGAGACTTTGTTTGGAATTACAAAGTCAATTTTTTAGTTTTTAATAATAAAAGTCTTTTTTTATCATGCAAATAAGGTCCTCCGCCTGCAAAGTCTATTTTTCTTTTCATTTAATAATATTTTGGTGCCGGCATAATCGACATCTTCTCTATAATATATTATGTGTTGAATTTTTCTACTCACACCCTATTCCATGTATAATTTGAAGTAAATTTTGGTGTAACCAGAAATACATGGGATGTGAGTAGAAAATTTCTTATGTTTTTGCATGTTCTTTTAGCTTAAAAAAATAAAACTAAAACAGGCTTATTAAAAACTAGAATATAATGAAGTGGGATTATACTCGCACCAATGCACCGCATTCCATTAGAATTATGCAGTTAAACGTGTTTGACGAGAGTAATACTAAGATAGATAACTTCAGAGAAGTTCATGTGTTGCACCTCTTTTATCCTCTTTTTTTTACCAAAAAAAACTAGAATACAGTGGAAGATTGGGTAGGTCAGCAATTTCTAGCTTCTCTCAAAAAAACAAAAAAAAAATCAAGCTATAGGTTGAAAGAGTTGGAGGTGGTAAACATCGAAGTTCATATAAAAAAGAACTTACTATAAAACTAATTATTAAATCTACAGTAAAAAACTAATTACAAATATTAGTCTATTAAAAAAAAACTAGAACATATAAAAAACAATAAAAAAAGGATTTTTTTTTTTTGTTTAAGAATGTTGGCTCAGAATTTCCCAAACCTCCTTGTTCTGTTTTTTATTCATGTCTCTAGTCTTCGACGTTATCCTTACTCATTTTGTTTTTTATAAATGGATGTTAGTTACAATATGTTATAAATTTGCCTATTGGCACTGTAATTAAGTAAACACAACAGTTAATCAACTTACACACAATATCAATGATGAACACATTTTGTTTGAAATCGATAATTCAAACCATATTTCTAACGCTTTTGGTGTTGCTAGCAGACCTTGTTTGTTCAAAAGAGGCTGTTAGATGCATTCAAAGTGAGAGGCAGGCACTTCTTCAATTCAAGGTTGGTCTTACTGATCCCTATGACATGTTGTCATCTTGGACGACGGCAGATTGCTGCGAATGGTATGGAATTGGTTGCAGCAACTTCACTGGTCATGTACTTATGCTCGACCTTCATGGTGATTATAATTATTATAATGATAATGATGGCAATAAATTTTATATCATGGGTGATATCCACAAGTCCCTGATGGAGTTGCAACAGTTACAATATTTGAACCTCAACGCAAATAATTTTAGAAGAAGTTATGTTCCAGGTTTCTTTGGATCTTTAAGAAACCTAAGATACCTTGATCTTTCTTATTGCGGTTTTGGAGGACAAATTCCTATTCAATTTGAGTCTCTTTACCATTTGAAATACTTGAATATTTCCGGCAATGATCTGAATGGTTTGATTCCTCAACTTGGAAATCTCTCCAACTTGCAATTTCTTGATCTCAGCCGCAACTATTTGGAAGGAAGCATTCCATCTCAACTTGGAAATCTCTCCAACTTGCAATTTCTTGATCTCCTTGGAAATTCTTTTAATGGAAAAATACCTTCACAACTTGGAAAGCTTACCAACCTACAAGAGCTTCATTTCGGAGGATATAGTCTTAGTTCTCTAACAATTGACAACGGAGATCACAGCGGAGGTCAGTGGTTATCTAATCTTACTTCTTTAACCCATCTTCACATGTTGTCGATATCTAGTCTTGATAAATCCAATAGTTGGTTGCAAATGGTTGGTAAGCTACCAAAACTGAGAGAACTAGAGTTAATAAGTTGTGGCCTTTCTGATCATTTTATCCGTTCCTTGAGTCAATTCAAGTTCAATTTTTCCACATCTCTTTATATCCTTGATCTCTCTTTGAACAACTTTGCATCATCTTTGATATTCCAGTGGGTGTCAAACATTAGTCCCAATCTTGTAAGGCTTGACCTTAGTAATAATCACATGGTTGATTTCCCATCAAATCATTTTTCCTATAGGCTTCCAAGATTGAGAGAACTAAGATTATCTAGTAACATGTTCACATCATTCATGATACTCCAGTCGTTGTCAAACATAAGTTCCAATCTTGTTAAACTTGACCTTTCTTTAAACTTCTTGGAGGCTCCTCCATCCAATGTCTATGGCATAGTGATGAAGTCTCTTGAGGTACTTGACCTGTCGGAAAATAGATTGAAGGGTAGGGTGTTTAAATCCTTCATGAATGTATGTACCATACGTTCTTTAGGTTTGAGTCAAAACAATTTAACAGAGGACCTTCAATCAATTATTCACAATTTGTCTGGTGGTTGTGTTAGAAACTCACTTCAAGTGTTAGACCTTGGTTGGAATGGAATCACTGGAACACTACCCGACCTTTCTGCATTCACATCATTGAAAACATTGGATCTTACTTTAAATCAATTGAGTGGAAAAATTCCTGAAGGAAGTAGCTTGCCATTTCAGTTGGAGAATTTATCCATCAAATCAAACTCTTTAGAAGGGGGAATTCCAAAATCATTTTGGATGAATGCATGTAAGTTGAAATCATTGGATCTGTCCAATAACAGATTCAGTGGTGAGCTTCAAGTAACAATCCATCACTTATCTATATGTGCTAGATACTCACTCCAACAATTAGATCTAAGCGGTAATCAAATCAATGGCACACTACCTAATCTCTCAATATTCTCATCTTTGAAAATATTTGATATTTCTGAAAATAGACTAAACGGGAAGATATTTGAAGATATTCGATTTCCAACTACACTAAGGACACTGAGCATGGATTCGAACTCTTTAAGCGGTGTGATCTCTGACTTCCATTTTTCTGGTATGTCAATGTTAGAGGAGTTATCCTTGTCAAGCAATTCACTGGCATTGAGAATTCCCCAAAATTGGGTCCCGCCTTTTCAATTGGACATTATTGGATTGAGATCCTGCAAACTTGGTCCTACATTTCCTAACTGGATTCAGACACAAAAACACATTCAAAATCTTGATATTTCTAATGCTGGAATTTCAGATAACGTTCCAGAGTGGTTTTGGGCTAAATTATCATTACAAGAGTGCAAAAGCATCAACATTTCAAACAATAATCTCAAAGGATTAATTCCAAATCTTCAATTAAAAAATTACTGTTCTATTTTATCTCTTTCATCAAATGAATTTGAAGGGCCTATTCCACCATTTCTAAAAGGTTCTACACTTATTGACTTGTCCAAAAACAAATTCTCCGATTCTCTTCCATTCCTATGTACAAATGGTATAGATTCAATGTTAGGCCAGTTTGATCTTTCAAATAATCAATTATCTGGACGAGTTCCAGACTGTTGGAACAATTTCAAGGCATTAGTTTATCTAGATTTGAGCCACAACAATTTTTTAGGGAAGATTCCTACTTCAATGGGATCACTTGTAGAACTGCAAGCATTACTATTGAGGAACAACAGCTTAACAGAGGAGATCCCTTTCTCCTTAATGAACTGCACAAAGTTAGTAATGCTTGATTTGAGAGAAAATAGATTAGAAGGACTCATCCCTTATTGGATTGGAAGCAAATTAAAAGAGCTGCAAGTTTTAAGCTTAAAAAGTAATCACTTTTTTGGAAGTTTACCATTCGAAATTTGCTATCTAGAAAACATTCAACTCTTTGATCTCTCATTGAACAATCTATCTGGAGGGATTCCAAAATGCATTAAAAATTTCACTTCAATGACTCAAAAAGCTTCATCACAAGGTTTTACAGATCATTATTTTATTAGCAGCCAAGGAACTGTTTATTATAGAAGAGACTATCAATTGAATGCATTCTTGACATGGAAAGGTGTAGAACAATTTTTCAACAACAATGGATTGCTTCTTCTAAAAAGCATTGATCTTTCAAGCAATCACTTTTCACAAGAGATTCCACCTGAAATAGCAACTTTGGTTCAATTAGTCTCACTAAATTTATCAAGAAACAACTTGACAGGGAAAATTCCTTCAAATATCGGAAAATTAACATCACTTGACTTTCTTGATTTGTCACAAAATAAGTTGCTTGGTTCAATTCCTTCTAGTCTTTCCAAAATAGATCGAATTGGTGTGTTAGATTTGTCACATAATCAATTATCTGGAGAGATTCCAACGAGTACACAACTACAAAGTTTCAATGCCTCAAGTTACGAAGATAATCTTGATCTCTGTGGAGCACCACTTGTAAAATTGTGTGTTGAAGGGAAGCCACCACAAGAACCAAAAGGAAAAATTCAATACAATGAAGATTTGCTTCTCAATCATGGATTTTACATAAGCTTGACATTTGGATTTATCATAGGCTTTTGGGGAGTATTTGGTTCAATCCTAATCAAGCGTTCTTGGCGACATCCTTATTTCAAGTTCTTGAACAATTTAGTGGATAATATTTACGTCAAATGCAGATGATGGCTTAAAGATTAGTTGGTAATAATTCTTTAACTTTAGTTTATAATATATACTTGCATGTAATATCAAATAGTCACCATAATACATCATTATAGTATCTATTTTTTATTTTTTTCATTTATTAAATCCATTAATACTGTTCAGTTTTAGTCTCTACAACTTAGAACATGTTCTTAGTAATTTGGAGTTAAAGGATATATTTTTATTTCCATTAAAAGCCATATATGTTCAATAGTTATCTCTCTGAAAGTTTGTTGGCTAATCTTTGTTGGCAGAATATTGTGCGTTGATGATGGATCAGATTTAGGTGTGGAGGCTTGAAAAGGATTTTGGGCACTGTCAAAGTCGTACTCTAGGAAGATGAATGGTTTCTCCTCTTTTATGAATGTTTTGTGAAATATTTGCATTGTAACTTTAGTATGATGATTCCTCCTCGCCTCCAACATGTCTCAAAACACTCGATTTGACATGATTATGAAATTTGGACTTGCAAAAGACACCCCATTTTACACGTCCGGATTGTATAATTCGGACAAATTGTGTGTTTTGAGAGATGTTGAGGGGCGAGGAGAAACTATCCTATCATAAATAGATTGATGGGGTAATACGGTTATGTTATTCATCACTTATGTACTAGTCTCTTGTTGAGTTGAGTATGCAACTTGCAATTCCGTTTGTATTCTCTGTAATTTATTTATGCAATAAACATTGGTGAAGCAATCTACAAGTAGAAAATACATGTGTCATTTTCCTCATGCATTCACCTCACAAAAATACCCTCCTAATAGTTCTCGCAGCAGCGCTGTATATTAGTTGTCGGACCAAGTTAGCTGGCAGTTGAAGTAATTGCTGCTGGGAGCTGAAATTTACATATATAGTCATGCATCAGAAGTAATGAAGAATATGAAAATGTGAAATTGTTTATGACTTATAACTTGTCTATGTTAGAGAAAATGGTTCAGTGGTTTAGATATACCTCGGGAATGACAGAAAGAACAGGAAGAATGTCTTGATTCTGGTCAGGACTAGCCTTTGTGTTTCCCTATCTTACATCCACAGAAAGTACTTATATAATTAGTGACTTGGATAGTAGGGTAACATTCTTAAAAGAAGGGAGTGAGATTTTTTTTGTTGGTGTTAACCCTCCGGTTCTTAGGGTAATAGGGTCTTAGTAATCCGGAGTTATCTGGGAGGAAGTGACATATAGTTTCAAACATGAGATATGCTAGCTAAATGCTCTTTTGAACATACTCTTCAAATCGATCTTTGAAATATTTAAGCGAATTTTATGGTAAAATGACCAAAAAGCAACGGACTAAAAAACACAGGGAATTCTTATATGTTGATGGCATATTCGGATTTACAACAGTTTCACCGTAGCAGCCACTATTTGGTCACTACAGCCGGTCAAAAACACAATGCAATCGGGTCTGTTGTAGCAACTAAGCACGTTAAAACCATATGACGCCCTCTATTCCCTTTCATGTCATTTTGCTCTTAATTTAGCAAAAATATTAGTAAAAATATTTGTGAGGTCTATACTCTATATTATCCAAATTAAGCGAATTGTGTGGAAACGGTGCTGAAAGGGGTGAACAAAGAGAAGCTGAAGATGCAAGTTGAAGATGGTAGCTTATTGGATAAGCTGGGAGAGGCTGAAGGAAAATGATGATCAAAATTACAAGCGGCACTGCGTCGTATGGTCTACAGTGACTTTGTCGTGCAGTTTTGGCTGCCGGAGGATGGAAACACCAAGCAGATTGGGAGTGAATCTTGTAGCAGAGGCCTTTATGATCAACAAAAATACTGAAACTCCATAACTTGTCAAAGTGTCGGAGAAATTGAAGCATTTCTTAGAGAGTAATACAATTTGTTTATTGCAAATCCCAACTACATGAATAATTTGAGTTTAGTCCATTCTGCCAAACCTAACCCTTGTTTCTAAATACATTGAGTTATGCTAAATAGGAACGCTCTTAGTTTAACGAGTTTATAATTAATTGGTATTCATATATACAGTACATGTGAATTCCATATTTTGACTAAACGAAAATATATTCGCTTGCGAGTTTTACACATCTTTTGAAACATGAAGACTGCATTCAAAAGAGATGCTTTTGAGACCAAATGGAAAATATAGAGCTGCATCGAACTGATAAACCATTCATTGATGAAAAAGGGAAACAGTGCTCAGTGTGTTTTGGTCATGAACAGAAACAGAAATGAAGGAATAAAAGAATTTCTGAGATGATTAAATGAACAATGAAGGTACTGGTCTCAGAATAAGCTGTACAAAAAACATTATCTCAATATTAAAGAGATTCATTAATTACAGAATAGAAATAAGTGCATTGATAATTCAATGAAAATAATGTGCATTAATATTCCAATACACTGAAAACAGTACAGAAGAAAATTAACAGCAAAAAATAAAAAATAATACAAACATATTCAGAGAAATAATAGAAATAAGGCAGGCCACTTGATACCAATTCCATGACAACATGCTTAAAAAACGCAATAAATTAACCAACGAAATTCGGGCATGCAATATGCATAGGTTGTCTGTGAAAACCTCTATTGCTCAACGATCTATACTTATCTTTCAGTTAACGTGGATTGGTGAATTGGATGTTCACCATGTTGATAAAATACTATCTGGCCTTGGAAGCAAACTTTTCATTGATAAAATAGAAATGAGGGTGGAAACTTCCACCTATAAGATGGTAAAAGAAAATATATTCCATGATAATTTGATGCCTTTACTAACGAAAATATGTATACTTGCGAATTTTATACATCCTTTTGTGTTCTCGTCTTCAACCACAGTTTTATTTTTCTTTCTATTTTTCACTTAGTTGCCTCCGTATAATAATCTTACAAACCAAAATAAAATTGATCAAAGTTCACAGCCATCTACAACAGAAAAATGCATGTGTGCAAAAATTGTTGGACTGAAAGACCTCAAAATTGAACTGAGAGTACAACAGTTGCAATTCCAAACTTGACTTTAGGTAAGCACAAAACGAACATGTTGTGAAGTTCATATTCCGAAATTGAGACTGGTTCAAATATTGTCAAATCTAGAGGGTCTCAAAGATGAAGACTGCATCCAGAAGAGAGGCTTTTGAGAGCAAATGGAAAACAAAGAGCTGCATCAAACTGAAAAACCAATCATATCTCAAAAATGGGAAACAATACTCTAAGTGTTTTGTGCATGAATAGAACAGAAATATGGGACGAAAATAAGGTTTTTGTGACAGAAGAAGAGCTATGATATAATGGACAATTAAGGTTTTAGTCAGAAGAAGGTGCAAACAATTAATATCTTATAACTGAGGGGATTTGCTGATTACAGTTATGATGATAAACCTCTTCCTAACTAGCCGCTAACTACCGTACCAGACGAAAATAATATATAGATATACTACTCCGGTCTCAAATGTAAGCAAAAACTAATCAGATTGCATACATTTGAAATGGAAGGGTATACAAGAATTAATACAGTTGTAAATAGTACGACACTGTAGAAAATAAAAAATAAAAAAATAAAATACATCTTGGGCCCATCCTCCTCCATTAAATAAAAGATATAACGGTATGTCTTCCGATGCAAATTCGAAAACAACATGCACAAAAAATGAAATTTTTCATGCCAAGGATATCTGGCGTGCATAGCATGTCTGTCGATTCCTCGTGGATTGGTGAATCGGATGTCCTCCATGTTGATTCCTGGTTTGAATAAACTGACTCCTATTTTATCAATAAAAAGTTTGTTTTGGAGGCCAGATAATGTACACACCACACAGTTCCATTCTTTTTCGAAAATAATATCCGTTAATTTAGATGTAATATGTTTAATATCAAAAATTATTATATGATCTTCTACTCTGTTGTGCACATGATCATTGTCATTGAGATTTAGCTCAAATGCACATGTTTTTCTTTTCCCATTGATGATAAATCTGGGCTGAATAATTTCTTCAAATGTGCCTGGTCTAACAACAAGACATAGAGATATTGCAGGGATCTTTTTACGAAACCAGAAGTTTGAGGTCCTGGTAAGTGAAACTCCTTGTTACCGCCCTCCGCATGCAGTTTCTAATAAGAGTAATCGATTTATGCATTCAAAAACATATATATTGTAGATTATTATCAAATTAAATACAAGAAATAAAAAAATATGCACCTTATTCAGTAACGCGATTTTACAGAATAAACTCAAGGAAGGGCAGTCTCTGGCAGACAAAGTTCTTATGTTGGGTGGAACCCCTCTAATTTCTTCAAGATTTATGCAGTTATCCAAAATCAGTGTCTTTAAAAAATGACAAACTTTGACGCATTTAGGAAGAAGTTTGAGGTCTAAAACTATCAAGGACGTGCACCATTTTGCAGATAATATTTCCATGTTTGGTGGAACCCCACGGATTCTTTTGAGATTCTTGCAACCATCCAAATGAATTTTGGTTAGAAAGTAACATTCTTTGACACATGCAGGAAGAGTTGTAAATTTATTTTGCGATAGATACAACTCTTTCACATTTGAAAACAAAGGCAAACCAATTCGAAGGAAATCATCTGATACGTTGCAACCTGAAAGACCTAAATTTAGGACCATTGAGCTCGATTGGGCTTCAAAATTGGCTGATTTTGGCAATAACAATGTACACTCCCCAGCAATCAACTCATGAAGTTCCAGCATCATAAAAATACTACTTGGTAACTGAACAACACCACAACCAATCAGTACTTCTCTTTCAAGCCGGTTGAGATTGTGAATTGTAAATGGAAGTTGTTTTATTGGAGTGTCCATTAAATCAGTGACTTTTATATTTTCCATCTTTCCTAATATTTCTGGAAAACTCTTCAGACAGTGACAAGATGAAAGTTTGAGTCTTTCGAGAGAGCTCAACTTGATAGGTGGAAAAGTTCCAAGCCGGCTACATCCATCAGCATTCAACATTTTAAGTTTATTCAAGAATCCAACTGATTCATGAATCTTAATTAAATTTGTGCAATATCTCCAAATGATAATTCTTCTAAATTTGGAGCACCAGATACATCAGGTATCTCAGCTATACACTGAACATCATCAAAATTCAAAACTCTCATGCTCACGAACTTCTGCCAAAAGATATAACAACAAAAAAAGAAATGGAATGAATATTCAAATGGATTCGTTGATATTTTAGACAAGAGAAAAGAACTTACTATCCTTACCTTCTTTGATATAAGAAAGTCGAGTGACATTAAGAAACTTTGTCGTAACTTCAGTATCACAAGTTTCTTTGGATGAAAGTTGGGAGGTAAAGATGGTGATGGATATCCCGACCATTCCAATACTCTTAAACTATTTGGAAGATACTCGGGACCTTTGGAAAAACTACCAACTCTAATATTAAGCGTTTTGAGGTTTTTCATCTCCTTGAATGCCATTCCATCCCATTCTACCACTTCTTCAAACTCGGGGAAATCCAGAATTATGACTTGAATACTATTAGTTCCCTTTGAACACAAAAGCACAATTCAACCACAAAAGATCTATAAATTTTAGGGAATATAATTAGACTATTGCATATTTGATAAGGAAAAAAACGACATAATCATACTTTAATTTAGTTGTTTAGCTTATAAAATAAAAAAGACAATACAGGTTAAAATTTGAAAAATCAAAACCTTCTATATCAGTGTTACTCACAGTATTTTCTTTGAAAACATGAACTATATCTTCAGGAAACCATAACCTGCTACGTTTTCCAGGCTCCTCCGGTGATTCTTGCCGAACAATCTCTTTGTCATGTCCTCTATCAAGTCGTGCATTGTTACATGACCGTTCGAAGTTATGTTTATGAGAGATTTTTCTATCAGCACTCCAATACCATATTCTAGGCAGAAACCATACTGAATCTGAAGTATTTTTTTGATGTATGACAAATCACATCCTTTGAAAAAACAAGCAATATCAAGAAATATCTTCTGCTGATCTTCATCCAAACAAACAAAACTTACTTTAAGTATGTCGTGGATCTTTTTATCGGGAATTCTTTCAAACTGATCTATTGCTGATTCCCATTCTTTTATACTTTTTCCGATCAAGTAGGAACCCATTACTTCCAAAGCCAATGGAAGGCCAGAAGCATAACTTACTGCACGACTTAAGACGTTCTCGTAATTTGAATCAACTTCGTCAGTTTTAAAAGCATTCCAACAAATCAATTCAAGTGCTTATTTCATATTCAACCCATCTAGCTCATACGATTTTTCAACCCTGTGGCTTGTTAACAAATGTCTGTCCCGAGTTGTAATGATTACTCTGCTGCCGGGACCAAACCAACCAGACTCTCCAACTATGGCCTTCAACTGCTCTAGTTTATCGACATCATCAAGAACCAAAAGAACCTTCTTTTGATGAAGCCTATGTTTTATTATTGGAAATCCTTTATTGACACTTCCTATCTTCGTATACTTCTTTCTGATAATATCATCCAGAAATGTCTCTTGGAGATGCACTAGTCCGTCTTTGATTGTATTTTCCCTTACATTATCAAGAAAACACAAACCTTCAAATTGATCAGCAATCAAATTATATACAGCTCGAGCAATTGTGGTTTTACCAATTCCACCAATACCGTGGATCCCTACCATCAGGACTCCATCTGATCCAACATTTAAAAGTGAGGTTACTTTTAACACTCGAGACTCCAATCCAACAGGATAATCCGCAATATGCAAAGGAATGCGATTAATAATGTTGAAGATCCCTTTAATGATCTTCTCTATAAACTCATATTCATTCTCATTCCTTCATCACACACAAAAATTTCGAAATCAGATTGAATTAACAGACAAATGAAAATCAAAGTAATAAAGTATTAAAAGTTAGAGCACTACCCATGTTTGAAATGATAGCCAGACAAATCAGCTGCTTGACTCAAAGCTATCCGCCACTTTTGCACCTTCTCCTTATCATTTTGAAATCTTTCCTCATGTTTAGCTAGTGCTTCTTTATAACTACCTCTCTGATGTCGCACATCAGAAGGATCCACGTCATAAAAAACGGGCAAAACTAACCGGCCCTTCTCCTTAATTAAGTCAAGGACGTGAACAAGTTCGTCTAAACAGAATGATGAAAAAGCATAGTTCTTAGAGAACACAAGAATGGCAATTCTGGTCTCTGCAATTGCCTTGACAAGTGATGGCATAATCTGTTCCCCTCGTTGAAGTTCTTCGTCATCAATGAAGATGTGAATTCCCCTATCAGTCAGTGCTTTGTACAAATAACCAGTAAAACCATGTCTAGTATCTTGGCCTCTGAAGCTTAGAAAGACATCATATTTCCATCCATATGTAAAGCAAGATGAGGATATCGATGCCATGATTGCACACTGTACTCAAATGGAAAAGCTTTTCTTAACATCAATGTGTCACACATGTAATTCAAATAACAACTTTCAAATAAATTTCATTAATAAAAACTTTGAATGTTGTAAACATAACAGAATGCAGAGTTGACGTCTTTGTTTTCCATTAAGTCTCATTCTTTTCATTACTTCTTTGGAGTATGTTTGGATGGGAGATTTTGGAGGGGAAGGTTTTGAAGACTAGTTTATATTTTGGTATATTGAAAAAGTAACATGATAGATAATCCTATAACATTTTTTGGCCATATTCAAACATGCTGTAAAATTTTATCCAACCATAAACAAGTTTACATCAATTGATGTCACCACAATACCAAAAGTATACTAAGTCTACATAACCTTATATATGTGAGATTTTAAAATATTGAAAAATTAACATGATTGATAATCCTTTTAACATTTTTTGGTCTTAACCTTACGGTTCCGGGGAAGAGGCCCTCTTAATCTTGAGTGCGGTAGGATTAAGGTAAAGTCTGATCAAGAATTGTTCTGACCAAAATTAAATTTGAACTCAAATTCACATAAACGATTTCTTCTAAGATGAAGCTTATTAAATACTTGAGTTCAATCAATTAGTTTAATCATATAACGTTCCAATCATACTTCAACATACTTTTAAAAACATTTTATAATCTTCTTCGATTTTTTTATAAATAAAATAAATCCTTCCATCCCCTCCATGTAAACATAGTTAAGAATAAAAAATCTTACCAAAACTTTGACTTGCTGTGAGCCTATATCACTGAAGTGTCTGCCATGAAATCTTTAAACATGCTGTTTTGAAAGGGTTGTGTATAATATCTGCTACTTTATAATTTTTATGCAAATAATGATAATGATGCATACATAAAGCTGTTTAACTTACTAGAGTCAGAGAGATGTGATCTGCTTCACTCCAAAAAGGGAAGACCGATGACTTAGTTGGTGTCAGGTCATATTCATGGTGTCTCTTTAGTCATCATGTTCACATTTGCTCACAAGTTTTTGCTAACATGTAATGTTTGCTCTATGGATCTTTTGTTTTCAACACTCCCTTTTTTGCTACTACACCTTGGTCACTCATTTGATCCGATATGGATGTATCTATCCCATCACTTTATGTGGGATCCACTTCCAAAGTGTAAGATCCATATTGATTTCATAGAATAAAAAAGTAAATGTTAGAGTGTTCATATGACTCCTCTTATTGCATATACGTGCTAACACAAAGTGTTGGTATAGATACTTTGTCTGAGTAGGGTACTGTTGTACACGTTTCTCCACCCACTATTTGCAAAAATACTAGAACCTAGTATGGTACCTTCATAAATAACTACTTCAATATCCATACTCATACCCTCTACGTACGAAAGTTTTTGTAGTCAGACCTGTTACTCGCATCTTAACTATGATAAATCTATAAAGAGTGGAGATATGTGTAGTACATGACTAGTTATAAACAATGAATTTCACAATTCTAACAAATCAGAACTTATTATGCGTACAATGTAAATTATTTAAGTACCAAATAGCTTTAAAGTTTAATACAAATTTGTGGAGTTGATTTTTTTTTAGGTGATTTTGTGGATTGACGTGTGTATTAGGGAAATTCATTGATTAAAATTAGTTATTAAGCGACGTGACTTATCACAAAGTTATTCCTGCCGTCGTAACAAAATATTATTATAATTATAATTGAATTTAAAAATTACTAAAATATTTTAAAAGTGAATCATAAAACATTACCACAATTTAGTTTAAAACGTACAAAATGAGTATCAACGTTTAACAACACAAATATTGTCTTTCGTAAATTGATCATCCTAATTAATTTGTCTATTTGTCTGTTGATACAAATAGAAACCAGAAGAAAAAAGAAAATAAATAGTTATTATTAATACAAGTCGGTAACAATGTTATAATATCTTTAGAAATATTGTTTTCTCCTACACTCGGAGATCATATGACCAAGATTATGACAAGAACAAAATGAAGAAAGTTTTTCATATTTCTTAGAAATTACAAATTGCGGTGGGTCTAACACAACCCCATAAAACCGGCTTGTGAGGTGAGGATTGCCCCCACTTATAAACATATTGTGACGCAGTATGGAAGCAAGGGTTAGCAAGCGCTAAACCTAGATTGAAAAGAACAAGTTCGCAAGCGACAAACTTGTGAAAATAGGATTCCGGAATCCACCAAAAAATAGAGAAAAGTCTCTAAAATATTATTGAATGAATAAAAGATATAAGTTGTCTCTTAGGCTATCTAAGTTCTGCTTATATAGTGAAAGAAATAACAAACTTGTGGGCCAAAATAAAATAAAACGTAATAATAATAGAGAGTTCTAGAAAACTACTAAATTTATCGAAAATAAATACTACTAAATTACTAATAAAACTCTCATGCATCAGTCTCCTCCACCTCTAAAGAACTCGACCCTGAGTTCTCATTCTGATAAAAAGCTTTTCATGCATGTTAACTCCACCAATGAACAAGAGACCACCCTCCTGGATCCCATTGAGTAAAATGTAAATGTTTGACGGGTGGAGAGTCGTGCCTTTGTGCAGAATATAGACTCCTGAACTGAACCCAATCTACATGCAATTCGTTGAGTTCAATGTGACGGCTGTGATGCGGTGGTTTTGCTGGGGGTCGATTACCACTAACTCCAACAGGCCAATAAGGAGCTTTAGTTTCTGCATCTAATCGTTGAAGAATAGACGGATTAGTCTTCATGATAGAAATTGATAAACCTTCCATATCAAGAGAAGTCATAAATAACTCTGTGTATACTTTATCAACAACCAATCTATAATCTCTTTCAATCCCACTCATCTTGTAACCTCCATAAGGAATGTCATAATTTCCAAAGGCAAAGTAGCAATTAGTCCAAATAACTCCTGTTCGAATGGACCTTGATACGGTGCTTGCTATATCCAAATTCTTCGTCACAATTACTGCTCCTAAGCCATATCTTTTATTGTTGGCACTTTTGATGGCTTTTTCAATAGGCTTGAACTTCATGAGTGCCATGACAGGGCCAAATATTTCATCTTGTGTTGTTTGCATGGCCTCCTTAACATTGGAGAAAATTGTAGGCTCATTGTCGTAACTCTTGTCTCCAATTTTTTTACTACCTGTCGAAAGAGTTACTCCATCTTTCTGTCCATGCTCAATATATGAAAGAATTTTTTCAAATTTCCTCTTGTCAACCCGAGGACCTTGTTGAACTTTAGGATCAAAAGGATCACCAACAACCCAAGTTCTTGCTTTGTCCACCAACTTCTTCTCAAATTCATCATAGATTCCTTCTTGAACAAACACATGAGAACCCGCAACACAAATTTCTCCCTTGTTAAATACGATGCTAATGAGAGCAAGTTCACATTTGGTGTCTCTTTTCATTGAAGTATGTTGCTCCCTTGTCATGAGATTATCATGCGTGGCAGTTAGAGAGATTAATTGTCATATGGGATTTTCACATTGGGGCAACATTTGGCACTTGTGAATTTCCTTTTTGAACGTGATGGATCTGCCCCCTTTATTTTCTTCATATTCAGTTCGGTCATATTGCACAAAGTATATACCTAGTTCTTCTATTAATTCTTGAGGTGCTGGGAAATTTATTCTTTTGGTGCTTCCAAAACCATGCACAATGATGATCTTGTATTTTGCTTTGTCCTTAGGGAAGCCTCTCTCAACATAAGTCAATTGCCTCCCCGTTTGATGAACAGAAGTATACAATTGCCTGGTGACATTGCTCCTTCCATTGGATAAAAACTATCTATAAACTCTTCAATTTCCTTTTCACTAGTGTTCTTATTACACTTAATTCTTTGACCATCACTTCTGTGTGTTCCTACTTCAACTGTTCCTGCTGCTATTGGAATCCTCACTACTTGTTGTAAACCAGCTCTCATATTTTCTCTATCAATTGAATACAATTTGTAGCCGATCCTTTCCTTGAAAATGTGTTGGTCTAGCAAGGCAAGCACATCATTACGAGTAACATAGCCATACAATGACCCATAATTTTTCCATCTGGTCCATGATTAAATGTGATTAAATTGCCAGCATAGTTATGACCACCAATATGAGAACATGCCAAAACTGATATCCGATCTTTCAATCCTCGGAGCTGAATTTCTTCTTTGAACTTGTCATTGAGCACAGAGCCACAAACACCGCAACTCACGTCGCGACTTCCATGAGCACACATAAAAATATACAAACCTGCTATCACATCTTGCACTTCAACACCAGAATGTTCAGAAATACTTGACTTCAAATACCTGATTTCCAAATTATCAGTAGTATTTGAGTTCAAGCTAGTAACTTCAGAGCAATTTGAAGATTTAAGGGACAAAGGAGTTCTTGCATTTCTGATTTCTAAATTTACAATGTTGATGAGTGTACCAACGTCTACATTTGTAACTCCCTTCTCCGTTGATTTCATTACCGGAAGATCACTCCCTACCCGGTAACTACTATGGTGTATAACATGGATGACATCTTCAAAAGCTGGGGGAAGATGACTAGAAGCTGTTCTTTCTGTTGCTAAATTCTGTAAAACCATTCCCTTTGATAAATAAAAATTAACAAATTTAAGCCCAATATAAGTGTACCTACTAACAGTGGTATTCCAAACAAACACTTAGCACTCTGGCATTTTCTCAAACAGTTGGACAACATTTTGCATCATTGAGAATGAATACAAATTTGCTTTGAGACCATTTCCATTAAAAATAGGTTCAACGGTTTGAAGATACTTCAATGTATCTATATCAAAACTGATATGATTCTCAACTGACAGTGAGACTCTTGGTGGACACGAAAGTGAAATCAAAACGTGCGGAAACAATGATGATAACGACCCGCCGAGATCGAAACATATGAGACCATTGAAGCTTAGAAGTACTGATTGTTTTAGGTGAGAGGGATTGGAATTTTACCTCACCCAAGTGTTGTAGATCGAATGGTGAGAATGCTTTAGTAGGAATTTGTTTGTCCAACAGTGTGGGTTTGTCTATCTCCGTGTTGATTTCTGAAATTGGACCTGCATCGAAGGTGTTTGCACATTGTGATTCCTCTGTTTCGTCGTCAACGGACATCAAAGGATCAAAGAGAAAAGAAGATGTATCCGTGAAGGATTTAAAGGATAAAGTGATGAAATTAGTTCTTTGGGATTCTCCTGGTTTGTGGTTATGGATGTTGAATTTACGATCTGCGATTCACAAATGGGAGTTTGACATGAAACTTCAGAAATTCCTTGAACTTCCTTGTGTTTTTCAACTTGTGCTGTGTTTGCTGAAAGGCCCCCCCTGTTGCCCGAGATTTTCACCTTCTGGTTTGACTTCATCTTCATCAACTTTAGCCTTTAATGCTTTATGATCCTTTTCAATAGATTTAGCTTAAGTGGTTTGTTCTCGTAAAATCTGCAGCTTCTTCCAGTCATTCGACATTATCTCTTCGAAATCAGTTTTCTCCACCTTTGAAAAATTTGAATCCTCAATAATTTGATTGTTTCTACCACGAACCCTAATTGGTTCACATCTCCTATTCAGGTAGTTTATGTTGTTGTAGTTACGGTTGTTGTTGTTGATGTTGTCGATCTTAGCTGTCAACGCCACCATCTGATCTAACAGAGTTTTGATGGGCATGGTAAGAGTCGCGGTTATGCCGGCAAGCTCTGCCCTCGTCATCAGTTGATCTCCCATGGCTGATCCGTTAGGAAAAGAACAGGAGAAACCTGCTCTAATACCAACTGACGCAGTACGGAAGCAAGGGTTAGCAAGCGCTAAACCTAGATTGAAAAGAACAAGTTTGCAAGCGACAAACTTGTGAAAATAGGGTTCCGGAATCCACCAGAAAATAGAGAAAAGTCTTTGAAATATTATTGAATGAATAAAAGATATAAGTTGCCTCTTAGGCTACATAAGTTCTGCTTGTATAATGAAAGAAATAACAAACTCGTGGGCCAAAATAAAATAAAACATAATAATAATAGAGAGTTCTAGAAAATTACTGAGATTTGACTAAATAATAAATACTACTAAATTACTAATAAAACTCTCCTGCATCATATTGTCAGGTCATCTCCTATCCGATGTGGAACTCTTAACACTCCCCCTCAAGACCAGGACTATTCGGTTTCGTTCGTGGCCATAACTGGTGGGTGATCCGATAGCGGAAACCTGATAACAGGTGTTTCATATGGATCTTGAAGAGGCTCGGACGGGACTCTTTAACACACACCCTCACGCCTAGGACTGGACATCTGGAGCAAGGACACAACTGATGGGTGGTTCGATAGCGGAAACCTGATAGCAGGTGACCCATATGGATCTTGAAGAGACTTTGATACCATCTTGGAAATCGTGGTGGGCCTAACACAACCCCACAAAACCGGCTTGTGAGGTGAGGATTGCGTCCACTTATAAATACATTGTCAGGTCATCTCTTATCCTCTGTGAGACTCTTAACACACCCCCTCACGACCAACACTATTGGGCTTGGTTCATGGACATAAATGGTGGATGACCCGATAGCGAAAGCCTGATAACAAATGGCCTATATATATCTTGAAAAGGCTCTGATGGAACTCTTTAACAATATTCGACATCTGCAAGAAATCGAAAACCTTATCTTTCAACCAATATGTGATCACACAAAACACCCAAAAGATTGATGTCAATCAAAACTATGTCTATTTCATTTTCTTAGATTAAAGTCTTGACTCCACGCGAAGAGACGCAAGAATCAACTCCAATATCCAATAGCACGAACGCTTCACAATTCTTTAGTACAGGCGAATGCACCTAATAATATCCCTTTGACCTAGGAGTTTTCTTAAAGAATAAAACTTGTGTTTTTAGTCAACAACTTTAATGGGAACACCATGAAGATCCTCTTCACCCATGGTGAAGAGGGTTTGAATCTTGCACCTACACAATGAAGGTGGTTCTAGCAACCTCTCAAGACCGGCCTGGTATTCTTTCTTAGAGATCTTGATATTTATCTTATCTCCTTCCATACAAGGCTGAGGTAATTGACTATAGGGCATGTCGCAAGCATTACTCAGATAATTGCTCTTTAGTAACCTAGTATTTGCTCACAGGCACCAGGAACCACCGAAAATGCTCCCAAAGATAGTTAATTATTGTTTCCTTCCAAACGAGAGTTAACTACTGTCACTTCAGAATGGTAATTGGCTACTGTTGCAACAATAGTCAAAATTAGTTAAAAAATATTTTTTGTCACCGAAGAGATTACTAGGCTGAGTCACGGACTAGGTCGCCCTCTTTAAGATGTTTCGTGGCACTACCCAAAATTGTGCAAGCAGACTATCAACCACGACGCCCCCAGGATAAAACAGCCCAGCTACAACTATATCAGAGTCCTATTGCACTATAGGATCTGTTCTAGAAATACACCTTCAAATATGGTGCTAAGACCACTCTAATATGGTATTGATACCACTCTATTATGGTACTAAGACCATTCTTATATGTTACTGTGACCACTCTAATATGGTGTTTCCACCACTCTAACTTCTCCAATGACATAAAACATAAATAGGGGTTATATTCTTAAGATCATTCTTATTTTCTGAAGGGACGCTTTATCTCGAAAGGACTTTGATCTTAAGAATACTCTTATTTCCGAAGGGACAAAATTTACCGAAGGGACTATGTTCTTAAGACCATTCTCAATTCTGAAGGGAAATTATAAATTGAAGGGACTATGGCCTTAAGAACACTTTAAATTCGAAGGGACAGAAAAAGAGGGAGAAAAAAAGAATGGCTCGTCAACATAAGATAAAGGAGGGAGAAGAGAGAAAAGTTCTTTGACAACTCAAGAGAACTTTTGGTGTGAGAAGAAGTGAGGGAGAGGAGCTCAATTTATAGGTGAATAGCCAAAGATAAGTTACAAATCCAATGACTATGATTAGTTGACCATTAGAAAATCAATGGTTTGATCTCGCCTCATAAATGAGCACTAATTGAGAAAGTTGAGATGAGAATTTTTTTAATTCACACAATAACACTTAAATGTGTTCGAACAATCCCCCACTTGAATTTAAAAAATGACTTAGAGGTTTCTATTAAGATAGCATAAGCCAAGGTGTCTTACGACTTGAACCTTTGCCTTCTAAGATGTGCATAAGCGAATGTGTCTATGACTTGAACCTTTGCGTAGTGAATAAGATTCAAGTTTTACTAGAGTGACTCGTAGTCTTGTACTCTATCTCTGACATCAAACCACACAAAACCTTTTCTTAGGTGTATTCTCAAAAAGCCCGTGCATTAAAGGCCTTGCACGTCAATCCCGGTTTAGTGAACGCTCTAGGAATTTTGCCTATAGAATTCCATAGGAAGCGGCCTCCACTTCCACATTCACAAAGGTGAGTCTATCAAGAGTACTCATGTAGCTAGGTACTCCACTCCATATAGAGTATAGATCTCATTAAGAGTTTCTATTATCTCAACCTCTTATCGCTTCAGGAATCATGCCTTTTATGATTTATTATAGCATGTTCACCTCATATCACTTCACGACTTGTTATTATCCATTGAACCTATTTGTTGGGATTTCTAGTCATTTAGGTCAGGTTACTATCATGAGTTATTCCATAGGCACTAGTCCAATCTTCATTGATGTGTTATGGACTTTCTCTCTAACTAGTCCTTTCGTCAAAGGATAGGCTAAATTTTCATCAGTGTGTTCATGATCCACTCTTACAGCCCATGTGTAGAGTATCTCTCTAATAGTTCTGTTCTTATGACGTATGTCATCTCTTACCGTTATAGTAACAGTTCTCGATTTTTGCAATTGTCGCGGTACTATCGTTATGGATCAACACAACTGGCAATTGTTTTCCCATAAGGGAATATCTGCTAGCAAACATGTTAACCAACTTGCTTCCTCACTAGTTGTTGCTAGTGCTATCTTCTCAGACTTCGAAGTAGACTGAGCCAATATATTTTGTTTCTTAGATTTTCTAAGAAACAATTCTTTCAGAGATACTAAATATATATTCACTGATCACTTTGGAATCATCTTATAAGATGTTCCAATCTGCATCTGTGTATCCTTCTAGGCCAGTAGAAATCTTTGATAATGTAATCCAAGGTTCATGGTTCTATTTAGGAATCTTAAGACCCTATCAATAGCTTTCCAATGATTATTACTAGGTCTACTGACAAACCTGCACAGCATTCCCACGAGATAGACAATATCGGGTCTAGTGCAATCAATGGCATACTTAAGGTTACCATTGATGCTCTCACACTTTAACAAGTGTTCTTAAATAGTTTTTCACCTGGATCATATGGTGTGCAAGCAGGTTTGCAGTCAAAGTATTTATATTTCCTCAAGATCTTCTCAACATAGCGAGATTGATTCAAAGAAATTCTCTTTTCTGGCATGATAATTAATACCCATAATTACACTATCTTCTCCGAGGTCTTTCATATCATAGTTGTTAGACAACAATGATTACAGAGCATTCACAACATGAAAGTTTGAACCAAATATGCGTAAGTTATCTACATAGAGACATATGATTGTGCAAATGTTATTATCATATTTATAATAAATAACTTTGTCACTTTCATTCACTTTGAACTCATTTCTTATCATTAAGTCGTCAAACTTTTCATGACATAGCTCGGAGACCTTTTAAGACCATACACAAACTTATCTAACTTGCAGACCTTAGTTTCTTGGCCATGGACTACAAAACATTCAGGTTGTTTCATATAGAATTCTTCTTCAAGTTCACTGTTTTAAAAAAGCGGTTTTAACATCCATTTGGTGTACTTTTAAATTATGAATGGCAGCAAGATCAATTAGTACCCTTATGGATGTTATCAAGGTGACTAGAAAGAAAAAGGTGGCGAAAAAATCTATATATAATTTTTATTTTGTCTAAGACCCTTGGCTACAAGACGAGTCTTGTATTTATCAATAGTTCCATTGGGTTTTATTTATTTAATTTTTTTTTTCTTTCAAGATCCATTTACAACATATTGGTTTGCAACCAAAATGCAAGTTTACCAAATACTAGGTCTTGTTAGACTCTAGAGAATCCATATCATCTTTTATGACTTCCTGCCATAAATCACAATTCAAGGAAGACAACTCTTCTTGAAGGCTAGTCGGATCCTCTTCTAATGTATAAACCATGTAATCTGGTCAATACTCCTTAGCAACTAGTGTTATCTTATTCAATGTATAGACCATGTTACATCTGATTCAATGTTCTCATCAGTGCTTATGATCGCTGGATTGTGATCAGATGCAATACTCCCACTAGTGCCCCCACTATTTTTTTAATTTAAAGGGGAATTTAATTTCATAGAAATCATCATCTTTTGATTCTATGATCACATTAACATTTAGGTCGTAAAACCTATATGCTTTCTAGTTAATATTATACCCAATGAATGCATATTCATAGACTCTACTAGTGATTTTTACTCACTTTGGATCTGGAATCCGAATATAGGTCAGATAATCCCAAGTTTAAAAAATAAGACAAGAGACATTGTCTTTTCTTCAAAATTTCCTAGCTAGAAATTTTGTTCATAGATTAAGGCACTCTATTTAGCACAAATCAAATAGTTGATTAAATTTTTCCCAACAATGAGATGCACTTCCAGAATTAAGCATGCTGACAACAACCAACTCGGTAAATTATTTTTAACCGCTTTATCGTTTATATAAAGATAGTAAGATGCAGTTGTTTCATGAATAATTCCTTGTCATTCATAAAACTTATTGAAGTGTGAAAATTATTTTGTGCTTCTATCAATACCAAAAGCGTATCACTTTTATTTCCTACGAGATATACTAAAGTATAGTCTTAACAACCATCGATAAAAGTGATAAAATATCTTTTCATATCTAGTCAAGTCATCATCAAGGTCGCATACATCATAATGATTTAAATCTAAATATTGATTTATGCGACTGCTTGATTATTTTTTTTTAACTTGACTGCAAAAAATCATATTCTTTCTTTCTTTAAAAATTACAACATATTTCATTCTTCGATATAAATTGAATACGACAAATATGAATTGCAATGTACAAAACCAAATATCATGTTATTATTTTAGTTTTATTAGACAACTTAATGCATGATATTTGTCTCATATCTTAAATGTCAACCAAAATTATATCAATAAATGAAACCAAATTATGTCAATTAATATGAGGCGTTGAATTCCATAAACCAAAAGAAATCATATGCTTCAACTTCATTTTGCAAAGTCAATAATTTGGAGTCAATTCCTTAACGACATTGAATATAAATCAAATTGCCTTCAAATGGTGTAACTTCAAACTAGTCCAAAAGAATTTTCTTCGCAGACATAAAGTTTCCGGACACCAAACTATAGGCAAAATGTTCATAGAAATTTCCTTAATTACAAGAAAAAATTGCATGCAAAGCAATTTCGATAATTAGAAATTAGAAGAGACTTTAATCTCTACCAAAGACTTTATGCACAATTTAATTTCTTTAAAAGAAATTAATTTCCTTCATAAAATTTCTTAGACAAAAAAGTCACCCACATAATCTACCAAAAGGTTGATCTTTAGTATTCATAATAGTGAATTACTATCCATTCAGGTAAGCTTGTAACGCAACGCTAAACCCATTCTTACACTTTATCATGTTCTTTTAATCAAAGTATTTCTATAGCCTTTTTATCCTTGTTGTAGTTTACAGACAACAAACTAGTAATTTCTTCGGTCGATATGGCAGAAGGAATCGTCTTAAAATTGTTGGAACAATAGTTAAAATTAGTTAAAAAATATTTTTTGTCACCGAAGAGATTACTACGCTGAGTCGCGGACTAGGTCGCTCTCTTTAAGACGTTTCGAGGCACTGCCTAAAATTGTGCAATCAGACTATCAACCACGACGCCCCCAGGACAGCTACAACTGTATTAGAGTCCTATTGCACTATATGATCTGTTCTAGAAATACACCTTCAAATATGGTGCTAAGACCACTCTAATATGGTATTGATACCACTCTATTATGGTACTAAGACCATTCTTATATGGTACTAAGACCACTCTAATATGGTGTTTCCACCACTCTAACCTCTAACTTCTCTAATGACATAAAACATAAATAGAGGCTATATTCTTAAGATCATTCTTATTTTCCGAAGGGACGCTTTATCTCGAAAGGGACTTTGATCTTAAGAATATTCTTATTTCCGAAGGGACAAAATTTACCGAAGGGACAATGTTCTTAAGACCATTCTCAATTCCGAAGGGACATTATAAACCTAAGGGACTATGACCTTAAGAACACTCTTTAAATCCGAAGGGACAGAAAAAGAAAAAGAGGGAGAAAAAAAGAATGGCTCGTCAACACAAGCTAAAAGAGGGAGAAGAGAGAAAAGTTCTTTGTCAACTCAAGAAGACTTTTGGTGTGAGAAGAAGTGAGGGAGAGGAGCTCAATTTATAGGTGAATAACCAAAGATAAGTTACAAATCCAATGACTATTGACTGTTAGAAAATCAATGGCTTGATCTCGGCTCATAAATGAGCACTAATCGAGAAAGTTGACATGAGAATTTTTTTAATTCACACAATAATACTTAAATGTGTTCCAACAGCTACTGTTCAATGACCCACATCTCATTTTCTTGTTTTCTTCAATTCATCATCTTCCTGTAAAGATAGCAGCCATCCAGGAAACAATGCTCACTATTATAATAGATATTGCACTTGACAGCATCAGTATGTATGAGATTGTGACGATGCTGCTGATAACTAGGTGTATTATTGTATTGCAACTTAGCTGTACATGAAAAAATAAAACAAGAACGATCAGAAAGACAATCATGATTTTGTCATGGTTTTCCATGAACTTGCCACAAAATGATATCTTTAGTGCTGGAAAGATAAGCAATATCAAACATAACATCGTTGGCTTCATGGCTATTCGCTCAAGCCTCCCTCTTTGTTGTTGTTCATAAGAAAACAGGAAAAATGAGATATGGGTAGGCAATTAACTTTTGTTGGGGGCATTTTCAGTAGTTCGAGGTGCCAATGAGCAAATACTAGGTGCCTAAAGAGCAATTTTGTTACTAAATGTTTGGGTGAAGAACTTTCTCTACGCAATTTGATTAGGCGTCGTGTAATGGAAGCGATACAAGAGGGAAAAGAAGGAAAGGAGGTGGCCAGGAATCTCCAAGCAGTGGCGGAGGGACCATGGGGGCCAGGGGTGGCCGTGGTCCCCCCCACCCCCAATTTTTCTAAATTTTTTTTTACTACTATTATACTATTATTTTATACTACTATTTACACATGATCATGAAAATGGTCTCCCCATTATTAGCATTTGTGTCATTTTGTATGTTGGGCCTTTGTTTTTTATGGCAAAAAAAACTTTCACTTTTGAAAAAAGCCCATTATGTAAGTTTGTTTGCTAAATTATACTACCTTTTAAGACTTGGTCCCCCCAATGTTTAAAACCTGGCTTCGCCCCTGTCTCCAAGGACAAATGGCGAGCAAGCCCTGCCCGCCACGGCAGAAGAAGACACACAAAAACCTAAAGGCTGCGAAAAGCCCTGACAGTGTGGCATTTTTCAAATCTTAATATTAATATAATAACATCGCATACAAAACTAAAATATATCAACCATAAATTACATACCTTTACTAGGGATGATTTCCATTCTTTATTACTTTTTCGTAGAAACAAGAAATACTTTTATTATATTTACTGTTCTAGAGAATCCTAATAACACGAAAACCAACTGAAGAAGCAAAGGTACAAAGACTTACACTTATATTTAACTTAAGAAAATCAATCATTGTGACATATGCTATGCAAATTCAAGTCACAATTCCTCAATGTTTTGCAATCACCTTAGTGAGAAGCAAAAAAATGATTTCAGCTGCTCCAGTACTTCCGTATCACAAAAACACCCTTTTGATAGTTCTCGCAGCAGCGCGGGATATTAACTGTTGAACCAAGTTAGCTGGCAATTGAAGTAATTGTTGCTGGGATTCTGGTGAGAGCTGAAATTTACATATATAGTCATGCATCAGCAGTAATAAATAATGTCAAGATGTGAAATTGCTTATGAATTAGAACTCCTCTTGTCTGTGTTAGTAAACATGGTTCAGCGGCCACATATCTTAAATAATACACAAATGCTTAAATTTACCTCAGGAATGACAGAAAGAACAGGAAGAATGTCTTGAATGGAGTCAAATTGATTTAAAACTAGTGACAGCTCCTCCGAATACAGTATTTGATTCTGGTTGGGACTAGCCTTTGTCTCTCCCTATATGACATTGACGGAAAGTACTTGCAATTAGTCATAAACAAGTTCAATAATAAATCCAATTATCGTTTCATAATTTATATCTTTGTCTCTCACTGTAGCAGCCACTATTAGACTACTACAGCCGATACTGATAAACACACTGCAATGGGGTTTTGCGTAGCACCTACGCACGCTACGCAATGTAACAATGTAGTCCGTGGAAACTCATTCATCAACGAAAACATGAATTCCCTGAATTTTTTACTGCCTTTCCTAGAGGCTTTAGAAGTCTACATTATGATTATAGTGGAAGAGTGTGTTCAAAATTTTAATTTGAAACAGTTTTAGGATTTTTCCTTTGTTTTGGGTAAAAGTTAGTTTCTGTATAATATATGACGCTCAGTGGGCATTCACAAGCACTGTAATCATGTAAGTACCATATTTCTGGGGCCTAAAAGAAAAATCAATCAAAAATGATAAAAAAAAATATAACAATGCAAAGATATAGTTTTTGCGTAAACTAAAACACTTACAATATTGAAGTCTTCTTTTCTTCTGGCCCCTGATAGTAATAGCATAAGGCGTTGGAAGGTCCTTAAGTTGACTATATCTTCTTCGGTCATTAAAGGTGAAAAGAAGAAAGTACTGAAAGGAACTCTTGCTGCAGCTGTTTCCAGAGAAGCTAGCCCAAGTGCATCTAAACCCTACATTTTGATTGAAAGCAAATTTTAACACACGGAGGGGGGAAAACTAGATTAGAAATGAAGAAAGAAGGACCTGATGAAGGTGAAAAGATTAAACTAATATCCTATAAAAAAAATATATTAAACTAATAGTCTACAGAGGCCTAGAATGCATGAGGTGCCGGAAGCATGACAAAGACTTTATCATGAAAACAAATACCTTGGCAAATTCTTGAACAATTATTTTCCTCACAAATCCACCCTGCAACAATTATCATGAAAGGCATGTTAGAACGGAGAAGTTAAAATGCAGTTGCAAAAAAGCATCTAAATTGTTAATGGCGAACAATATGTACCTTTTCTGTTAGTGTAAAAGAAAGGATTTCCTTCATAACCATTTTTGAATCTGCACCTGCAGATGGTATCTTTACTAAGGTCTTATCTGTTTTGGCACGGAGAGACTGTCATGAAACCGTATTAGGACAGGATTTTTAAGAAACTATGCTAAAAACTGGATTTACTGAAAAGAAAATAAAAAAGATTAATGCTCATTTTAATGTAGCGTAAAGGATTTCAATGATGCTTTGGACTGAATATCCTCTAAAATTGCTCATTTCAAACAGAAGGTCGGTTTAACAATTGGCAATTCTTTAGCAGATTACTAGAAAATACCAACGACATCAACCAAGTATTTTGTTTAGATATACCAGTAAATAGATGAAAATCCACCCTGAGGACGAGAACTCATAGTACGTTGATAAATTATTGATTACTTTTTTAAACAATAAAAAGACAAAAGCAGAAAGACGAGGGAAAAAAAAATAAGTAAAAAGAAGAAAATACTCAAACCGGTCTATTTTCAAAAGAGGGAAATTAGTAAAAAGTAGAGAAAGAAAATTATAAAATTTTACCTCTGTCAGCAAAGACTCAAGTCGGTCTATATCGAAAACACCGTCCTAACAATAGAGGTATGTCGTCAAAATTAAGTGAAAATATTTAACAAATGTCACAACATAATTAGATTAGACAATGAGGAAAATCAGAAAGAAAAGATATATGGGTACAAGAATCGAGATTGCATGCACTGGTAAGGATTTCAATGCAGGGTTTCCTATGTTTACCTTATAAAGAAGATTCTCCAAAGAAGATCTAAGCTGAGGGGAGCTGTCAGTAAGTACTTTTCTGGCAATCCATGGGTAAGTACTACCCAAGACTTTGTAGTCTGGGTTAAAGCCAATTGCAATTCCTTCCAGTACCGCAAGGCTGCATACAGAATATTTTGTTAAGGATTTTATAAAATAAAAGACATTAAATTAAGCCAGGTATGAAAATCTCTACCTTCGGATAACAAGTGAGAAGTATGAAGGTATCCTAAATTTGAATTTATACCTAAAAATAAAAAATAAGAGAAAAAAGATTATACATAGCATGTCAAAGCAACATAAAATAAAAACAATGAGACGACTAACACGAGGAAGACAAAACAGTGAAGAAAGAATATGCTACTCCACTCGAACAATCTTTGATCTTTGGTCCATTAAGGTTTGTGCAGATATATTAAGAAATAATAAATTTATGCAGGTTTATATGGTGGATTTTTGGCGGAGCGTGATAATCCATCAACCATCCACCATTGATAACATCAAACTATCATTTACATGATATGACTGTAGGAAAATCAGGAGAGAGATAATTTTATTCTTCTTGATTTTGTTTTATCTTGTTCAGTCCTACTTGATTTTTATAGGATTTGATTTCGTTTGTAATTATTTCAGTCCATTAGCAGTGTTAATTATTGGGACAACATTTACTGTAATTTCCTCTATATAAATAGAGTAATGATATTTGAACAACCATTTTTGACAACTATCATGACAACTTCTTTTTCCTCTCTTTCTATTGGTCAAAAACAATGGAGAGAGAAAAAGGAGGAGAGAGAATAAAAACTTAATGTGAGTATGAAAGAGAAAGTTGTCACAAAATGGTTGTACAAATATCATTTCTCATATGAATAGTCCTAGACATAAAAAGAAAGTTCTAGACAGTATAAAAGCATACTCATCTGTTGTCAATATATGAACATAATAAATAAGCAATATGCCTTTGGTGTTTTGCCCACGGCTTTTTTCAGAGTTACTTAACTAATAATCAAAGAGGTTGGACTGCTATGTAGGATAAACTATAGACCTTACTGTATTTTACATACTGCTTTTTTCATTACCAAACAGATAGAACTTTCAAATATTTTGTAGGTTCTAAAATTATATATTTTATGTATTAACAAAGAACTTACATGGTTGTTCCTAAGTCTCCCAGAAGGTCTCCAAAGCTGATATTACGAACTCCTTTGGAAACAGCATTTTGGAAGACGCCTACAAAGTTCAATGCAAGCGAGAGAATTAACAAATTAACCTCAAGAAAGGAAAGGAATGTTAACTGCAGCATATAGTTCCAACTATAAAATTGGAACATGTATTCCAAAAACAGTATTTTAGAATTCACCTAAACACAATAAAGTAATAACCTGTCAAAGCCTGTGTAACAGCTTCTTTCTCTGCAGTTGGTGGAAGAAGCCTGAGAAAATTACAAGCAAGCAAATCTTATAGCACGGAAAATGTTAAATTTGAAAACTTAAAAGGGAACAAAAACAAACATAAATACCCAAGAGTGACAAAGTCCGTAGCCAATGCACTAAAATCACGATTTACAAGATGTAGACAAGCTTCAATGAATCCATCGCGCAGTTCTTGTTTGAATTCACCTGTCATGCCAAAATCTAGCCAAAAAGTAGGGGAAATTGTTTTAAAAAAATTTACAATGAAACCAGACATAAATTAACTAATATAGAACAATAAATAAACTAATATACACATAACAGTAAATAAACTAATATAGAACAAACCAGACATAAATTAGGCTATGAGATAAATTTTACGATGTGGAGTACCACAAGGAAATCATGGAAATGTCATGCACAGAATCCTATTTCATAATGTGAGCATTCCACTCCAACTATTTGCCCCAAACAAATGCATAAATTGTGTAATTTGCAACAAAATCTTAGCCCCCTTACCCAAGTCATTACCAAACAAAAAGAAAACTTCAAAACACCGGGAGACACACCCAATACACTTTAAAATCACTTAATAGTTGTTCAATAAGAAAAGTTGTCACTTTACAGGACACAAACAGGCGTTCATTTGTGTCCAAACTAGAGCAATCCGTGATACTACCTCCGTCCCAAATTATAAGACCCTTTTGAGAATTGTGTCCCTTTTTATAAGACCCCTTTGGTATTTCCAATTATATTAATTATTTCTTTACCAACATACCCATATTTATTTTACATATTTTTCTTCAATCAAGAAATATCATGTTGAAACATAAACTAACTATTTCTCTTAAAGGATAAAAATGTAAAAACAATAGTAATTACATACAAATTTAATACTAATACAAACTTTTTTAATTCCCGTGATTTGGTAAAAAGGGTCCTATATTTAGGGATGGAGGTAGTATTAATTATTAAAGTCATGAGAAATGTAAGTGTGAAGGGTCAAAAAATTGTACACAATCATCTGTTTTAATGCTATTGAGTACCACATATCAAGAAATGATCAAGCTATGCCTAGATTGTAACTTAATCTCAATCATTAAATCCTCAAAACAAGGAAAATTGGTGAAAACATCAAATACAAAGCAAAAAGAATAAATGCCAAGGATAATAAGATAAAATATGAATTAGCAAACATCAAGGATTTGGTATATCAAATTTTAATTCGTCAATTACCTAAATAAGCTAATTTGCCATCAGATGTCCTAAGAAGATTTCCAGGGTGTGGGTCTGCATGATAGAACCCACACTCAAGAAGTTGATTGAAGGAGCAGTAAACTCCAACCTAGTCATTATCAGGAAATATAGAAAATAAGAGCAGGCACCATTATACTAAAACTAAGAATTGTACAGATTAAAATTAGAATAAATTGTTTGCAATTAATTTCGTAGATGACCTCAATAAGGTAGAGATCCTTTACTTCCGACAACTTTCTCCCCTACAATAGCAATAGTAAACTTGTGTCAGCAGAAGGCATGGTTTTTTTCAACAAGTGATAGAAAGAAAATGTAAGATATAATGGTCACATGTAGGATATAGACCGAAAAAGGCACACCATATCAATTTGGAAGATTATTTTCTGATGATATATTACACAGCTATTTCTCTAGTTAAGTAACATATGTTCTTTCTCACATCATTACAGAAGAGGATATTTGTGATATTTTCGAATAATTACAGGGTTGCATCACATGTACTGAAACTGGAATATACACTGAGTTTATCTAGGGTATTGAATCTATGCGGACATTGACCCATGATTGAAAAAATACAGTAATCAAATGGTAAATGGTATAATACCTCAATCCATTCCATAACAAGGACCTTGCGAGTTGTGTACTCCGTGTACATCAAAGGAACGACCACATCTTGTATAGAACCATATAAGTTCCTGCCCACAGATAACAAATAATAATGTATTCAAAACAAATTGTTTCTTATTTCTTACTAAATGAAAGCATGATGCATCATATTTGAATCTCTAGGGAAGGGTTTTTATGAGTTACAATCTCCGTCCCTAAATATAAGACTCTTGAGAATTTTTCTAGCCTCTTTTTATAGGACCTCTTTCACATTTCCAACTGTATTTATTATTTCTGTACCAAAATATCTATAACTAGTGTACATCCTTTTCTGTAATTAGCAATGAACACTGACCGAAATATAAATTAATTATTCTCTCTCCTAAAGGATAAATTTCGAAAAACAAGAAAAATTGTTAACAAATTTAATACTACCAAATTTATTAAGTCTTGTGATTTAATCAATGACATCCTATAATTAGGCACGGAGGTAGTATGATGTTATAACATTTTTATGGCTGGCATTAGGTCATATCCCTAGATCAAACTCCAAGAATGAAGGCATACTTCCATGTAATTTTGTTCTTTTCTTCTCCAAAAGTCTATGGTGTAAAATGAAAAGAAAATATCAACCTTCGACACAAAAGTAGTTGCTGCCATAACAATTCCACTCAGTCTCAACGTACTAAAACTTGTATCAAATACGTTCTAAATTATATAACTAGTTACTCCCTCTATCCCCAATGTTTAGTCTTTTAGGCTTTGTATTTTTGTCTCCAAACTTTGGTTGCTTTAGGAAACTATGATATAATTAAACATGGTTTTTCCTTGTACTTTTATGAAAACTAAAAACATGCATTAATTGAATTTTATTTTCACTAAATGAATTAAGGGAAAATAAGCCTATATACTTGTCTAAATTTATTGTTTCTTAATATGTGTCTCCAAATCTTAAAGAATCAAAGAGCAGGGACGGCCAGAGTAACTACAAGTAAACCAAACCATTTGCACACACTTTCAGACCATACGTGGAACAACTTTGAAAATAAGGTCAACCATTCATGGACAGAACTACAAATTTAAAACCTTAATAGCATACACTTACCTGAACTTGATACCATTGCTTGCTTCATTATTGTAGTCCATCTCCTGCATTCAAGCCTGTATTCAATTTCAGTTTCTAAGATTTTTAATGCTGAAAGATTGTGTATATAAAACTAATTTGTTGAAGATCTTATAATCTCAAAAAGAAATATTTCTTTTAAGTGTTCAGTAGTGTAAAAGCAAGAAACTGGTGAAGAAAAAGAGAGCAGAGAGCGGGGGAGAGATTTTGTGAGTAAAAACTGATTCGGTCATTTCTGAATCAATTAACAGACTAATTTGCATCAACGGTAAATTTTAATGAAAAAAAAAAATCAAGAATGGGATGTCAATAAGATGTTGTACTATGACTCCTATATCAAATAAAAATAGAAATGTTATTGCACAAAAAATGGACTTCAATCCTAACAGAAGCACAACTACACCAAGCAATACTAGAACATAATTTTGATGAAAATACAAGAAAACCAATGCATACCCGAAAAAGGCTTGATGCCCACTCATCGACAACTGCCTGCATAAATACAAAAACACACTCAACAAAGTGATGTGATACGGAACTGTAGAACATAAATACACATGCATACATACATATAGATATGAAGATTAATGGATATGACATGAGCTTAAACGAGATAGGCAATAAAATTAGAGATCGATTGTTATGCACCAACGAAGTAAAAAAACTTCACATGTATCTAGGCCCAACCACGATTTCTAAGACAATTAAATCACACAAATATGTCGCTTTGTTATTTCAGTTCGTAAAACATCACAAATATCTACATGATGTTAATAATAGATACTGATACATTATTTTACACAACGAAAATATCTATACGATGGGATATAGTTGAACGCATGTGTAAAAAAAGATACAAACTAACAATGCATACAAATTAAATCCTATGAATTATGCCCCCTAATTTCTGTAGGCTTAAATTTAACATCAACTAGTCATCCAGTTGAAAGACATTGGTACAACTATTAGAAAGGAAAAAAACAGGAGGGGGGGCAGCCCGGTGCACAAAGCTCCGTGACACACAGGGTACGGGAAAGGGTCCCATCATTTGGTGAAATGTATGCAGCCTTACCCTGTTTTTTACACAAGAGGTTGTTTTCAGGATTTGAGCCCGTGACCTTTCAGTCACATGACAACAACTTTACCGTTGCGCCAAGGTTCCCCCCTCGGTGGAAACTATTAGAATATAAGAAACTATAATATATTTGACATTATATGTGAATAAATAATAGCTAATCTCCTTCTTTTATCCAAAAATCCCTAACTTCAACAGCAATGATAACCATTTTGGTGTTAACACACTCTGAATTCTAAAAGCAATCTTATTCACATTGCAAGCTGCAACATTACCTGAAGATCAGTATTCAATTTTCCTGCTCTCCTAGCCAGCCCAGCCATAAAACGCAAGATCAAAATGTCAAGGGAAATTGCAGCTTGAACACCGGGTCTTTGCACTTTAACAGCAACAACCTGTCCTGTTCTGCGAAGCCTGGCTTGATAAACCTATGATCCAGAGACAGAAGTTGTAATTTCAATTAATAAAATTTAAAATTGAAGATACATACATGACATCTCAAAACTCTACAAACAGCAGCTTGAAAAATACACCAATAAGGCCAAAAGTATAAACCTGCCCAAGAGAAGCAGCGGCAACAGGCTCAGGTGAAATCTCAGAGAAAATTTCAGTCAAGGATAAACCAAGTTCCTGTTCAATCATGTTGAAAGCAACTTCTGTGGAAAATGGACTTATTCGATCTTGCAGCTGTGAAAGCTCATCTAGATACGATGGTGGTATCAAATCCTACAAAAAAAAATAAAAAATTGGAATTGTATAGCTTAATTAAATTAGTCACCGAAAATTAAATTGACATGTTCTTAACAGAAAATTCGTATTAAGTTACATTTGAGCATAACATATACAAGCATGCCGAACCACCTGCTGGCCATTAACAGCATATGAACATTTAAAACTCAATTGGTAAAATATTTGGAATTTCATATTCAAATAAATGACAAAAAGGAAAAACTGAACGAATAACAAACCCTCATATCAACCAGATCAGATAAAAAAATTATAAATATTTTTAGGTATATGTGTTTAGGATATTTGATTCAAGATGTAGAAGATTTGAAATACAAGATATTTGGAAATATGGCAGTCTAACTGTTGAAATTTGGGGCCTAACTCATCCTTACAAAACCGGCTTGTAAAGTGCCTCCTCTTTATAAACTCTTATCAAAGCGTCCTATCTAACCGATGTGGGACTAAATCCACCCCCTCAAAGACAAGCCAACACAAGGCAACTAGGGGCAGATCGCAATTAAGGTGGGATTACCAACACACCCCTTCACACTCGGGACGGGATTTCCATCACTAACTCTAAATGCTCAAAATTAACTTTCATGATGTTTTTCGTCTTGTTCCCCTTCTTAAAGTGTGCTCCAAAGGAAAACTGATAATGATAGGCACATGTGTATTATGGGGAGCCTAAGTTCGACATCAAGTAGTATGTGACGCTCGGTGAGGTTGGTTAGATGGTTGGCGTGAAGGAGTAAGTAGGTTCAGGGTTCGATCACCGCCGCCAGAATAATACTAACTAGACTAACATTTATCATTAAAAACATGGTACTTCAGAAGTTTGGTTCTTCCCTCTTCATAGCTAACTTTTAAGGGAGGGTTCCCCATACGATTGGGTTTTTATCAAATGGAATTAGATTCAGTGGCTGATATCTCAGAATGGGGTTCCTACAGAAGCGCTAACATATGATGAAAGCAAACCCATACAGGAAGAATCATAAATGACCAGAAACAAAGAAAAGAATATAGAGATAACATTTAAATAATGTTAGAGATAAATCAGAGCTTACGGAACGAGACGATATAGCCTGAGCAATTTTGATATATGCCTGCAACAAAGTAGTTTGGATCAGTAATGAAAAAAGAAAAAAAAATTAGTTTGCGGGCATGATGATATACAAAAACCACTAAGAAACTAAACTATTATATACACAATCCACTATCTATAATGTCCTTAGTAATATTAAAGACACTTGAATTTTCAACGTCAAAATCCTCACTAAACCAAACAAAGATAGTGAAAATAACTCGTACAAAAGTTACATGAACCTAAAAGGGAAATTCGCAGGGAAGGAACTATGGTGAGGTTCAATTTGGTATCCCTTCAAAGCTGCGAGTGAAATTTTTTTAGCTTGTTTGCTACTTAAAATTCAAAATGCATTTCTGAAATTTTGGCTCCCAGTTAAATGTTACAAATTCACATGACATATTTAAAATTTTGGCAACAAAGTTAACATTACATCAAAAAAATTATCAATACATTCTGTGACATATCTGAGATGGAATAACATCAATGTCCCTATCAATTACCATAACTCAATCCTAAGATATAAAATAGCACCTAGTTTGAGGATAGAGTGCATTATAAACTAGAGTTCCAACAATTATAAAATAACCAGAATGACATACCGGACCAAGTTCCACCAATATTTTCCTTAGCTCTGCAGCTCTAACCTGCAAAACCGAACAGTAAAAAGGTGAGTGAATCAGTTCTTTTCATTGCAAACGCCAAATCAAATGTTTGAATGCTCTGCACTCTAATACTAACAAATCACTACTTTCCTAGGTTCTGTAAATCCTCTCCATGCTAACAGCAACAAATCATTTCCATCAAATGCCTAAAAATTTCTTATTTCCGTATAATCTGTAAGCTATCCTAAAGAGCTTATGAACATGTCACAAGTTTGTTTCTTAAGTTCTCTGAATGTTTGGATAAACAGCTTATTTGCAGCTTATAGAAAAACACTTATATATAATCTATTTCTATATCAAATAAAGTTAACTTACTTTCGTATAAGCTATAAGTTGTTTTCATAAGCCATCTTGGAGAAATTATGAAAATAGCTTGTAAACAATGTCAGAAGCTGTTTTCAATTTCATAAGTTCTCTCAAACCGTCTCACAAAACTTACGCCACTAGATAAACTCAAATAAGCAAATCCAAATAGTTGTTTGGATAAACAGCTTAATTTGCAGCTTATAGCATAAGCACTGATCATAAAAAAGCTTATGAATAGGTTATTTTCTATAACACAAAGTCAAACTGTTTTTGTAAAATCTGTAAATTGAGTCAAAAGCTATCTTGAAGAGCTTATGAAAATAAGCGGAAAACAGTTTATGGAACACGTCATAAGTTGTTTTTAGTTGTTTTCCTATGTTATCACAAACAATGTCAAAACTCACAAGTGCTTATGTTAGTAGAAAAGTTCAAATAAGTCAATTCAAACACACACTAAATTAAATGAAAAAGCTATTAAATTCAACCAAAAACTAGAGTAGCAGAAATAAGAAGAGATTCTATACCTCTACCTCAAACATATCATCAGATCATCAATACGTGCATCGAAATCAGTCACTATATAAATAAAAACCTTATCTTGTAGCCTATTGCATAAGTGCTTATCATAAAAGTGCTTACAAATAAGCTATTTCTACAACATAAGATAAAATCAAATCAAAAGGTTTTTGTATAATATACTTTTTTCATAAAATATCCTGAAAAGCTTATGAACATTGGCTAATACCATAAGTTCTCCTAAAGAGTGTCACAATTGTTTATGTCAGTAGATACGTTTCAAATAAGTCAATTCAAACATCGAAAAAGACGATGAATTCAAACTCCACAACAAAACTCGAGAATCAACGAAAGAACAAAAGCTCCAATATTACCGAAAACATCTCAAGCTATCATGAAGAGCTTATGAAAATAAGCTGAAAACAGCTTATGAACATGTCATAAGCTTTTTTATTAAGTTAAAATAAGCTGAAATTCACTAAAAAAGACGCTGAACTCAAATTCCACCACAAAACTTGAAAATCAAAGAAAATCAAAGAGTTTCACTACCTGAAACATCTCATCCGCTCGATCAAATTGCTTATCAAGAAACCTCAATCCAAACCACTTCCCAAACGCGATTCCAGTCTGAATCAATCTCCTCGCAACAACAATCGGTTTTCTATAATAAATCGTCGCAATCTTTGATATACTGTAATCTTCTAACGTTTCTGCTTCCAACACGCTTAGATCAAACAAGTAGCCTGACTTCGCAGTAAACGAATCATCGCTGGTGGAGAGGGATGCGGCGGTGGTGGTGCATTTGACGGAGTAGCAACGACGACGACGGCGGCGAAGACGGTTAGAGGAATTGGAGATGGAAGAGTTAGTTGGGATGAGAAAAGAGGGAAATGAGAGAGAAGTTGGTGTTGTTGAGAGATGGAGTCGCATTTTATAGGGTTTTGTTTGGGTTTAAAGAAGTTTTTTTGAAAAATTTGAATGTGATGAAGAAGGTGGTTATGGTTGGGATTGGAGAAATGGAAGTTATTATGGTTATGTTTATGGTTTGGGTTGTTTATGACCTTAGAATTTTTGTTTGGTATTTGGGTTTATCTTGTATGTTATCGTGTTATTAAATTTTGAAAAATTATATTATGAAGCACAGTGAGAACAACATGTATAAATTGTAACAATATATACAAACAATTACATTTACTTAATTTACATTACATTGTACTAAAAAAATTATAAAAAACTCAACAATCATTCTCTACGCAATTTCATGTTGTGAAACATGAAATTATTGAATAATCAATTCATTATCAATGTTGTCGAACATATTACGATGTTATTAAATTTCATGTTGTATTCACCACCAAAAAAAATTCATGTTGTTTTCTATGAACCTATTGATGTATAGGTCCATACTGGATCAATTTTTCCCACCATTCGATTAGGCTATCATACCAAATCTTAACATGGTCATCTACACCAAATATAATCTATCAACTCTATCCTCTCGTTTCTCTCTCTTTCTCCAATATCACTAGCACCAAGTTTTTTTTTTTTTAGGGAACTAAGTTTATTTATGATTGTGTATTCAAATTTTTGGATTTGGGTGGTGATTGTGTTCATTTACGGAATCTGTTATTGGACAGATCCAATGATTTCAACATACATGCATTCATCCAAAATGATTTTGGAATTCCACCTTCTAATGAGTTTGATCTAATGTCTAATTCTTTCAACTGAAATGGCAAGCTACTCCCTTCAAGAATCTTTCCACTCAGTTGATTAGAAGAAAAATCCAATGTCTTCAATGATGTGATTGCAGAAAGGTCAGGTAAAGTTCCAGTGATTCCATTATAACTGAGGTCTAAATCTTGAAGTGAGTTTCTAACACAACCACTAGACAAATTATGAAGAATTGTTTGAATGTCTTCTGTGAAATTGTTTTGACTCAAACCTAAAGAACGTAAGGTGCATACATTCACGAAGGAATTAAAATTGAGTTTCTGATCTTTCGTTTACGGTAATGTTCAAGGAACTAAGCATCAATATCTCTTATTTATTAAAGTTAACCCGAAAGCTAATTGTTGTCCTATATTTAATCTAACTTTAATGCTTAATTTTACTGTATTACCCCTATTTAATTATTAATCCTATTTTTTTGATAGATCAAATCAGCCCTATTTTTTGAAGTGTTCTCAACAGATCACACTCAATCTCCTATTTTTTTGAACAAAACAAATATGTCCTATTTTTTTGAACAAAACAATACCTATTTTTTTAAACAAAACAAATCTCCTAAACTAAACTAATTACCCTGTTTTTTATGAAAAACAAAATAAACCTATTTTTTATTAAAAACAAATCAAAATCCTTTTCAACCTAATTATCCTATTTTTGTTGAAAAACAAAACAAAAATCGTTTCCTAATTATATTAATCGTGTTCTGCAGAGCAAAATTAACTAACAGACTCATGTTCTTATGCAAAGCTAAATAAACACCTTTATTGCTCCCTACCTCCTCTAAAACCAATTTACATACAATACAATTATTTTGTTCATCACTAAAACATTTTGTCCTATCACCATTCTATCAATAATAGGCGCAAATCATCATCTGGTTAGTTAACTTATCTTTTTTTCTTTAATTCTTTACTAGGTACTAGGTAGCACACCAATCTCAAACATATTTTATTGTTTCATGAATCACTCTCTCCTGTTCTATTCTCTAGCCTAATTTTTCCCTCCACAATCGTCCCATCCTACTCTGATGGCAATTTAAATGCTATTTTTTTGGGAAGGAATAACCGCACCCCTTCCTACTCTGATGGCAAATTAAGTGCAATTATTTTGGAATGGATTAACCAATTGCTAAACAAATCGCCCCACCTATTGAGAATTTCCATTTCAGGTAATTGCAACTCTTCACTTACATTTTATCTGCATCTCTTCACATACATTTTATTTCCAATGAACATTTCAATTTTCTGCCATCCAATTCCCACCACCACCGTTGACA
>Ga0228711_1000558_pt1 | contig 47019 bp, 29 predicted proteins | sample MedpolnodulmetaG_2_FD_177996 | JGI IMG/M metagenome (GOLD analysis project Ga0228711, IMG submission 177996) | Root nodule microbial communities from Medicago polymorpha collected in Santa Monica, California, United States - brown nodules | ecosystem: Host-associated > Plants > Roots > Nodule...
GTTTAAGAGTCATTATATTACTCCTAAAATAAAGGAGTTGACTTTGTATTTTTTCTCCTATAAAAGGAGCCCTTTTCTTCCTCATAATAATATAACAGATAATTATCACCCATATGTTTTTCTTCACATATTCATCTCTTGGTACAGAATCCTAATGAAAGAACGCGTCATAACAAAACATAAGAACTCTATCCACCACAACACCAAATGAACAAACAAGATCATGGAGTAATAAGGTGGCTAAGTCGTTTGGGAGAGGAACATAGGGGTTGGAGTAAGGGTGCCATGATGGACTCAACTCCCCCCAATATCAAAATAGCAACTAACATCTGTAATTTAATTTTTTTAAATGTTACAGGAAATTTCGTTATTAAACAGTTACTCATTCACTCCAAGCAAAAGCAAGTCAGAAATGATACTTTCAATATTAAACTACAAGAAAAAAGTGCACAAAATATCACACAGAAGCAACCAAACCAAATTCATGAATTTAATGAAGAAATGTACTTACGCTGTCTTTATGCTTTCAGCAGCTTCAGAAGAATTTGGATCACCTTCAACAAGATATATCAGCTTCCTCAGCCCACATCTCTACAATGTCCATATGAATTTAAAAATGGAGGTCAGAGAAGTTACATCAGTATAGCATGTTAAAATTTTACAACTAAGCAAGAGAAATAAATAAAAACATTTCAACCTGCAAAGAGCAAAACATGTGCAAGTTCCTTATGAAAATATGCCATATTCTTAGCCACCAGTGACATTGAATGGCAATATAATGCTCTAATTCATGTACAGAGTGATGAGATTCGTCAACATCTTACCAACAACAGATAGGAAATCCTAGTAAAGAAGGCATTCATTGGATGATATTAACAAATTTCTAAAATCAAACGGATTTAATTTGTATGCACCAACGGTGTAAAATCTTTACACATGAGAGCAATCAAATCACCTCACATAGACATTTGTTGAGATATTTTAGGAACGAACCTATAAAAGTGGCCCTATGGAGTATGGAGTGATTTGATTGGATCCATGCATAAAAAATAATTACACCGTCAGTGCATAGAAATTAATCTCAACCAAACACGCAACACTCCATTTCCTTCAGAACAGGAAAAATGCAGAACATTAATCACCGACCGTATATGCATGCTCCGATACTCAAATCATCAACTTGTTAAAACAATAAAAAATCAAAAAACAGTCCAAACTATCTTAGAAGGAATAATTACCGCAAGTCTTAACTTCTGATCTTTGTAGCGGTTATCCCTAATTGAACTGCGTAAATCATCAATTTTCTTCCTCTCAACAATAAAATCCAACACATATTCACTGCCAAGAGTTTTATGGCGCGCTATCCAAATCCCATCTCCAACTGGCAAACGCCGAACCTGTATATGAATCAATTTCTTGACGATTTTAACAATCTTCTAAACAGAGAAGTGAATATTCGTGAAAAAAAATCAGTTTAATCCAAGTCCAAGTATGTAATATTAATAAAACATCTACTTTGTTTCACAATCAAATAAGTTGTCACTTGTCAGAAAAAACTTAATTGAAAGTCTCCAACTCCATTAATAAATCAAAAGAGATGATGGGTTCAAATTGTAGAACAATTTTTACAACTTACTGGTGGTTTCTTTATTGAAGTATGTCATAAACTGTAAAACATTATGTCCCAAAAAAAAGTACCAAAGGATGAAGTAATATATTGACAATGACATGATTTCATTTATCCAGTCGACCACATGGAAAAAAAATTCTTAAATTGTGGTTTTTCTTAAAAAGTTTATCCAAAATCTAGACACTAAATGGGTCTTGCTAACAAGTGCCCTAAGGGCATTGTTTAAGGAACCCACAAAAAGGAATTTTGTCTTGAAGATACAAGTTAAACACATGAAAAAATCATAACCACACAATTTCCAACGTAAAAATTACTACTTTTGTATGCTTAAACAATGCCCTTAGGGCACTTGTTAGCATTTTCCAATAATATATACGCTTTACAGTTTGGAAAGTAATAACAACTACTTGTACATGGTAAAGAAATAAAAAATCACCTCTATTTGAATTTTGAAGTTGCTACAAATATTCTCAATAATTTTCCTAGATCGCGATCTGAAACAACCAACAATAGAAATAGAAAGTTCATTGGAGCCATTAATTAGAAACAACTCACACAATGTACCAAACTGCTGTAAATACAAATAAACTCTAACCTCCGTCCCTAAATATAGGACTCGTGAGAATTTTTTTTGTCCCTTTTTATAAGACTCTCTTTCAATTTTCAACTACATAAATTATTTCTTTACCAAAATACCCCTAATTATTATTTTACGTCTTTTCTACAATTTACTAAAATACTATGATGGGAACATAGATAAATGTCTCTCTTAAACGATAAACTTGTAAAAACAACATCAACTAGTAATAAATTTGTTACTACTAGCAACTTTCTTAATTTCCGTGACTTGGTCAACGGTGTCCTATATTTGGGGACAGAGATAGTATGCATTATGTCACAAATACTAAAATGAATATCAAATAAAGTATAACGCATATGATACAAATCATACAAAAACCCTGAGTGAAAAAGATCTTTCAATTTAGGTTACGAACCCCTTTGTAGCAAATTGCTCCCGATCATCCAATATTAAAATTACTTCATAAGCATCCTCAAACCTCTCCCCAAAGCTCAATGGTGGCACACTTAAAATGTTCATCTTTGATTTAACCTCATCCTTGTTTGGCTTTTGTATAGTATTACCCTAAGATATTCTCCAGGACAAGTACCAAAAAAAAAACACACACACTTCAGGAACTATATGTTAATAGTGATGCATAAGTTTAAATTAAGATAAAGACAAAGGAATACAAAACAAAGTTAGGTTCAAATGCATTTTACCGACCAATTTGACTTTCAATTTGTATTTTCCACCCTAATCATCAAAGTACAGTTGACCCTAATATTTAATTCAAGCCATCATAATTGCCTCCCTTCCATCGAAAATAGTTGTTTAGAATTAACATAATAAAATGAACATGTGCCATGAACTTTGAGTACTAAAGGGCAATTATCCTCTAATACACTCCTTACTTTCATGAATATTTACCTTTAATTTTTTTATGATTTATTAAAAAAAAATTAGTGCCTCAAAAAGCCTATAATTATGGTGATAACACAGCCTAGCTGGTAATAGCTTCAAAAGTCTTAAAATGCCAATAGTTGTGATTAAACTGGATAATCCATGAGGTCAAGAAGACAAGGATGTCCGGTAGTCTTACTTGGCAATGAGAGTGTTAAGCTCGGTGGAAGAGTAAAGTAGTAGAGGACTAGAGGAGATGACAGTCAGTTGTGTACAATTAGGTTCTAATGTATTTAATTTGATAAACAACCAAGGATAGTACAACTAAAATAGTATAGTTAACCATGATGAGTGTAAAGTGCACTCATCTTGTTCTTTAAGAATATGCATTTGCAACTGAAAGAGCTAATACAAATATAATATTTAAAAATGTTTAACAAGCTCAATAGATAAGGGGGAGCCTTGGCGCAACAGTAAAGTTGTTGTCACATGACTGAATGCTCACGGGTTCAAGTCCTGGAAACAGACTCTTGTGTGAAAAACAAAGTAAGGCTGCGTACAATACACCAAAATAGTGGGACCCCTTCCTGGACTCTACGTATGCGGGAGCTTTAGTGCACCAGGCTGCACTTTTTTTAAGCTCACTAAATGTTTCCACTCAATGCCAGACCTAATTCCAGGAATATCCTACCTATTCCTTGAGGACCTTGACCAGTTTCATATATTCCATAATAATAGGGACAAATACAACATTGCAAGTTTAGAATTGATGGATAAAGGTGATATGTAGGAACAAAATGGCGTAAACTGAAATAAATCACTAAGTGGATATAGGTTCATTTCAAACTTCCAAAGCGTTGAAAACATTATTCAACAAAAAAAGAAAGAGTTACACAATGGTTGCGGGAAAAAGGAAAAAGCAAAGGATTTAGAGCCTCTCGCTAGAAAGATGCTGCAAGATAGAGTGGACTGTGCAGTGTGCAGTTTGTGACTGGGTTCATGGATGAAGCTCATTCATGCTGGGTATTTTGCTGTGAGATGAAGATGACACTTGAATTGGGTTCATGTTGAGACACTAGTTCATGGAGGAACCATGTTTACACTGAGACTCAGACTGGGATCTGTTGGAGGTAGGGAATGCACCTGATTTTGTCAAAAGGAAAAAGGGTTTGTTCGAGGGAGGGAGGGTTGTTTAGAGGTCAGAACAGCTGATCCGATGAAAAATTGAAGTTAAGGCCATAAAACATAAAGTGCGTTCATTTAGAATCTAAACTCTAACTCATGAGTAAACTCAAAAGTTTGACCAAGTATATATAGATCAACTTGAGACTGCCCGAGTTTGTGTAACGAGTTTTCAGGTGAGTTAACTTAATATCCCTACATAGTATTGTAGACTCACACAATTCTTAGTTAACTGGCGAGTTTGACAACTATGAAAGGGAATGAAGTAAATATCAATGCAACATGTAACTTCTATGACATTTTGCAACACAAAATTGAAATCTGTTAAAGAATGGTACTTAGTGGTCAGTGGTCACACATTTTAATAATTTTCAAAAACATTATTAAAAGAAATCATCATATTCTCAGTTTACTATCAGAATAAAAATCCAACTTTACAAGAAATGATGTACAAGGTCAATAATAAAAGGAACAAACCATACAGCTGATGAGCAAGCTCTCATGGAAAAAGGTGGTATATCAGGAGAACATAAGTTTGCCACATTCCCACCAAAGGATGAACTCACGGTTCTGCTCTGTTTTCCAATGGGGCCTTTGGGATCTGGTCATATATGAAATGATTTACTGAGATAAAATATTAATTCATCTGTGACATTAAAAAACACTGAAACATGGAAGAAGAAATACCATTTACAACCGTATTAGCATTCATCAATATTTGAGATTCTGGCTGTGAACCATAGACTTGCTCCTCTCTAAGTTGACATAAAACAGCCGGCCACAGAGATGAGACATCTTTATTTGGATGGCTTCTGGAAACCTCCTCAAAAGCATAAATAATTTGCTCCTTGGAGTAGCCCATGTTTGTAAACTACAGGAGAAGAAAAATTACATTTTAATTACTTGACAGCAACAATAAAAGACAAAATCATCTGCAAGTGAGCTGACATGACAAGAACATGCTAATTAGATAAGGTAATCTTAATACATAAACTTCATGGACCTTCTTTTGAAAAGAGGTGTAAGCTATGAACCACCAACATTGACACAAAACACGTTGAATTCCAAAATATGTAAGACACGTTGCAAGATATACATGCATACATATATGTCCACTTAGTTTTCACTTTTAAGTTACATTGTTTATTAATTGGACAAGTTGTATTTTATATTAACCCAATGTTCACATTAACACTAGAGTTTGTTTGTCCTCTGCTGAACTTGTGTTGCATCATATATTCTGTTTTACTATCAAGTCTTAGACATATAAAAGGAAACAAGTGGATAAACTTAACCATGAGAATTTACTCAGCATAAACAATTAATACAAGACAGGTTTATGAAGATTTATCAATTACACTTGACTATAACTATGAGCAACGATCCAATTGTAAGTTCATGAAAATGAATTAGCACTAAATCAAAATTTATACCATATAATTAAGCATCACGCATACTTCAGAGCTTTCCACATAAAAGGAGCAAGAAAAAGGCAGAAGCATATAGTATGAATATGAAGAAACAAAAGAAAAAGCAAAAGGACTTTGAATAAGAGGTGGCATACCCTCTCAAGGGAATCAAGAGGAACATCCGGTGGCTTCTTTTGGTGATTCAATGGTGATGTCACTTCTGATTCCAAATCATATGCATTGACTTCTATATCTAATGAATTTTGTTTATCCATATGAAGAGGAATTTCAACAGAAGCTGACTTGTCCAGAGATTCTGCCATTCCAGATCTTTTAAGACAGTCGCATGCTGCTTCCTTACCTTCTTCGGTTAGCATGTACCTGAAAACAACAAAAATCATCTTTACAAACATGGAGAACACTCATCTAAACATATCCAATTCTATATTTCATTTAAAAACTACGTGTTTATATAACCATTTAAATTTTCTAAACAAGAACCACTCATACTTGCAGGTTTTACAACTTGGTACTACCTTTGTCACTTAAGACCCACTAGAGTATTTCATTGTCCCTTTTTGCAGGACTCCTTTCAAGTTTTCAACAAATTATGTTGCATCTTTTTTTACAACATGTAATAAAAATTATAATGTAAACATAAATTAATTCTCTCTCCTAAAGAGTAAACTGGTAAAACAATATCAATTGTCAACAAATTTAATACTACTACCAACTTTCTTAATTCCTATATTTAAGGATGGAGGTAGTATCTAGTAAATTAATTTGTACTTGTAGGAATGCATTTGCTTTGCTAAGTTGATTCATCCATAAAAATGAATGCACAAAGGATATCACTATCATTGCAGCAATGTTCGCCGGTAATGAATTACAAAAAAGATTCAGAAAAAATTCTTAAGTTACTATAGAGAAGGCTCAATTTCAAAGCATATTAAAGGTAAAATATTCTCAATCCTAACAAAAAATAGACAATTCAAGAAATTAGTTATAACTCGCAACAAGGAGGTTCTCTTAACAAGTGGCTGCTCATTATAATAGTATATGAAAGATAACCTAAAAGATCAATAGAAAAGGATCGCATGCAAAGCTAGTATGCATAATAGAAAACCATACTTTGCTGGGCAGCTTGATTTTACAACTAATCCTTTAGATATCAATGTCTTCATGCAGCTCCATCCACTGTACCAATCCTGTGGAGAACTTCCAAAATGTCCAGCTTTTCCTTTCCCTTTTTCTGGCCTGAAAATTCATTGATCAAAAGTTGTAAACATTTCCTTAGCCATCACTTTATTTAAACACAGAACAAAAAGAAAGAGAGTAAGAAAGAAACTATGTCAAACATACGCAATTGGTGCTCGAGATAACCCACTGGCTTCAGCAGCATCAATAAGCTCCTGTTTACGCATAAATTCATTCCCATTTGAAGTTCCCCTATTAAAAATGTGCTAAATCTTATTATAATGTAAAAAGTTTTACCATAACAACTTCAAAAAACATATTTAACACACCAAATAAAAACATATTTATCAGTTGTATATGTGATGTGACAGCAGTTATATATACCTGTAAAGGGTTATCAATAATGCATACGCCACAGAGTTCCTTTGAGGCATATAGCGTTTGGTTCCTTTAGTTTTCTTTCCTATAAGATTGGAGAAACCAGAATAATTAAACATAAATTAGGACAAAATAAACGGAAAGCTAATGGAAGACGACATAAAATAAAAACTAAACAACCCCAGGCATACCCTTTTTGGTCAAGTCATCTGGTTCGGTACCTCCAGAAGCAGGCCCAAAAAACCCCTGCATCAGCCTCAACATCATTTTCCCCACACCCCTTCCAAACAATTCCAAAAAAACACTATTAGATTTGAACACCATAAAACCCAATTTAAACAACACTACTTCATCATTTACCATCACCATTTCACAAACACAACAATAACACACGCACGTAAAACCAATAACAAAGCACCCAACAACACTTTTCACTCGAAATTTGATAATTCTCAAACAAACAACAGATGTAGTTTTGTTACTTTAAGTTCAAGTCACACAATAAACCCAATATATAACAGCATAGTATTGGTACACCACAAAACCCAATTTAAATAACCATGCCTTATCACTTTACAAACACATCAATAACACACAAAAACCAATCATTAAACACTGAAAACCCTTTCCCTCAAAATATGGACATTTCTCAATTTAAAAATAAATGGAGCTTTGTTACTATAAATTCAAGTCAAAACAAACACATTATTTCACAGCAAAATTTTCAAATCTATACCATTACAATTTATAAAATTATAACTACATTTTTTCTTATGAGTGAAAATTTAATTGAGTTGGGTCCCGTGAGCTCCTCAAGGCAAACTTCAAGGCTCAAAGAGTGTTGAGGTATTTACAGATCACCCACTAAAGAGATCCTCACACTAGAGAGGCAGTTAAACCCACACTCTTAGGGAATATGGGTCAACTCTTTACCAATTGAACCAACCTCCATTGCCATTTTATAACCATTTTTTTTGGCTAAATGAAAGTTTAGTTGAGTTGGGTACTGGGAGCTCGTCAGGGTCAAGGAAGACCTCAAGGTTGAAAGATCGTTGATTTACTTTCAAATCACCTACTAAAGAGGTCCTCGCACTAGCAGGGACAACTGAACCCACACTCTTAAAGGATATGGGTTAACTCTACCAACTGAACCAACCTCCATTGCCATTTTACAACTACATTTTTTTGGTTAAATGAAAGTTTAGTTGAGTTGGCTATGGCAAGTCTCAAGGCTGAAGAGCACTAATGTACTGACAGATCACCCACTAAATTGGTCCCCGACAGCGGGAGTTGAACCCACACCCTTGCGGACAGACCAACTAAACCAACTTTCATTGGCATTTTATAACTACATTTATAATCTATAATATCAAGTCCATAACAACACAAACTAAGTTTCATCAACCAAAAAAATAAATAAAAATAAACACAGATAAACTTAGATTACATAATTTAATTTAAGAATAAATTTTTACTCATAATAATATCAAATAATGCATACATTGTTATATTTGATCACATGGGTACATGAATAGTGACAAAAAAAAATGGAGGAAATTGAAAAACATACTTAACAGTGGAGAAATCTTTGATAGTTCGAATTGGGTTTTTGGAGTTACAGACATTGAAATGAGCTTTAGAAAGTGCCATTTCAATGTTTTCAGAAAGACCTTTCGGTGACTCAGCCATTTCTTTCCATTTGTTCTTCATGAACGTCGCTAGTTCTTCGTTCTCCGGACACCGAACCCGTGTCCGATTCTCCATTCCGGTAGGGTTCGGAATTTGTTAGGTTTGAGAGAGAGAGAGAGAGATCAATTGTGTGAAGTGGTTGCAGTTGTAGAAGAAATCATGCCGCGCTGGGTTTCGGTTTTTCAAAATCGAGAAAATGTTTGAAGGATGTGATGTCATGTCATTGAATGGGCTTGGGTTTGGGTCGGGATTGGCTCGGGTTTGTAATTTTTTTGGAAATTGCTCTTCTCCAGTCACGTTTTGTTCATTATTATACAAATTTTCGAAAATACCTGCCACGTGACTTAAGTCACGCAGGTGTAAAATGCAACGTGATTTAAATCACGTTGAATGAAACTCAGCGTGAGTTAACTCACGTTGCATGTCCTTTTTTAAGATCAAACAGCAACTTATTTTCTCATTTCATATCTAAAATCTCCAAAAACTCTCAAATCAACCAAATCTTTAATTTCTTCAAGTTTAAATCAAACAACACTTCAATAACAAGTAAGTTTTCATAATCAAACACCATTACCATTTTATGTTTATATGTTAGATTTTTCATCTTAAATTAGAAATTGTTTAGTTTAAGGGTTTGTTTAAATTTTGATTATTTTTTTGGCAACAAATGATACAATGTTTACATATAAATGACTTATGTTGCTTACTTGTTTAGATGTTTGCTTGTTTATGTTGTAGTTTTGAGTTTTAGGGTATAATTGACACGCCAAGTGTTTTATAAAATGTTTGAATGAGTTTTCATTGATTGTTTAATTTATTATGTTGTAGATATGAAACAATTGTCAATTTGTTCAGCACTTAGGTACGCTTCAACGGTGGAAATCCTCATTTGTTCAAGGTTCGGTACAATGTCACATTAAAATATCTGAAGGATCAAATGAATGAAGTCAACCTAGGACTCAACCCCGGAGACATAAGGGAGAGTGGAATGTGTTTGGTATGAACGTCCATCGTTCGACGAGGGAATAATAACGTTCAATCGGCTAGAATTAACGAACAAACGACGACGTGAGGAGCATGTTCTCGGTTTTTTGTCTGCACAGCATGCTCCTGTGGATCGATATGTATGCTACGTTGTTGAGATCGCCTGAAAATATTTTCAAGAGTTTGATTCTGCCAGAGGATTATATTTAGGTAACATCATTATTATATAATGTCTTTATTTTATTGGAATTTATGTTTAATTCTTGTTAGTTTGCTGAACATGTTGGCAATGAAGTGTTTTATTCTTAGTGCAGAGATTTGCAAGATTCTTTGAAAAGTCAAAGATTGAAGAGAACACAACATGTATTTTACTGAATCAAATATATATGTTTTCACATCGAATTTCCTTGTATAAGATGAGTGTCACATATGGGAATGCGCTACTAAGATGTCGTTTTGTGCTTGATCATGCTCCTCTGTCAATTGAAACTTGTCAGTTGATAGGGCAGTAGGATTAAGTTCAAAAGAATATATTAGGATGCATTCCTTTATGTGATGACTCATCTTATATGAGGAAATTCAATGTGATAACCTATATTCTTGATTTGGTAGAATACATGTGTTGTATTTTTTTCATTCTTTTGAATTTTCAAAGGATGTTGTAAATCTCTACACTAAGTATAAGACACTTCAATGCCAACATTTTGGGCAAACTTTCAAGAATATAATTTAAAATCAACATCATAATGATACCACATATTTAGGTAGAATGTAATGTAACTTAGATGAAATTAAAACTAAATAAAATTGTGTATTTTTTTAATTGATTTCGTGTACTTGTGCAACTTTATTCAATACGCAACTTTATTCAAATTTATTCACTAACAAGATGCGCAACATATCAAAAAACATAAAAAAAAATAAAATAAGACATTACACGCCATTACATTTAATCATCTCCCTCGTCACTTAAGTCAATTGGGTTGTCATCGACAGTTCATGGGTTACCTGCTTTTGGATAGGGACCAAAATAACACGTCCTTCCGCTCCTTCTCATCTTGTTGAAATTAGGCACGGGCACATTCGCCTTGCTTTTTTGTCCGGATCCTTCGCATTCGATACCGTGTCATGTCACAATGGTTTTTGTTTTCTTCCTCTCACCCTCCTTTTTCAATTGAGTATCACCCTGTTTCTGAGAGATCTCTACACAACGTAAAAATCAATGGTCAAAACCTTCTCCAATTCCAAAAATTCTACCACAAATACCTAACAATTTCAAACAATTCATAACAACTTCTAACAATTCTTAACAATTACTAACAATTTCTACCAAAATTCAATCAATTCTACTTTAATCAACATCTAACAATTCAATCAAATCATAAACATCTAACATCATAAAATCAAAAATAAAAAAATAAAAAAACCTAAATATGTGACAATTTATCAAAAAAATCTAACAATTCAATCAAAAAAAGTCAATGGAATAGAATAATAAGCACTTACTTGATTTTGGGAATGTAATTGGCGTTGAATGACTTAAACTTGGTGAAAATCGCAACAATGGAGCTCAAAACCGCAAAAATGGAGTTTTAGAAATTGCTATGGTGCTATTCTGTTTATATAACAGAACCCATTGTGAGTTAGCTCGCGCTGACTTAAGTCAGGTATTCAGTGTGACTTAAGTCACGCTGCATGTAACATCTGTTTGAGTTAACTCACGCGAAGGTATTTTGAGTATTTCAGTTGGGAATGAGCGAAACTTGAAGGGAGAAAAACAATTTTTAATTATTTGTTTTTAGAGAATTGCTCTTCTCACAGAGAGAATTTCTCATTCCAAAGAAACTTCCCAAAATACTGGCACGTGACTTAACTCACGTAGGTGTATAATCTGTGTGACTTAAGTCACAATCAGTGCATCCAGTTAAGTCATGTTGCGTTATGATATAGAAACAGAACAACACCTATGGTATAGAAACAGAACATCACCTATTATACCATAGGAATTTCCAAAACTCTTATGTGTGATTTTGCGCTCTCTCTCTCAAGCGCAATTTCGACTATTTAATCTGATGATGTGACACTAAAGTCGAGACAAATAGATGACTCGTCATATTTATATCCATTTTTAAATTTTAATTTTTTTTTAATCATTTGTAAATAAAACAAAATTCTCATTAAAACTAAACAAAAAGATTAAACTAAATCATCAAAACCCCAAAATGAAACCACAAACGTAAAGATGAAGGGTGTCTCCATCGATTCTCTTAAACCTGAGTATCCATATTTTAATTTTTTATTTCACATTATTCAATATTCAAATCCAAGATCACATAATATTTAGGAAGAATGATGTTATTTAAACATAAAAAAAATTGACCTCGTATGTGACACCTGCTGTTTTTGGAATAAAATTAATTTGAATATATTTTCGTCATCTTATGTACATCTACTACAGTCATACCTTATTTGATGATTTCATTAGAAAATTTCTAGGATCCCATGGAATTCAACTTCTACACATTTGTCATCAGTCATATGGTATTTGAGGTAGCAGCTCTCGTCATACTTTTTATTTCGGTATCATATTTCTTCTCCATAGCATTCCAAACATTATTTATTATTTTTGGGATAAAATTAATTTAAAAATACTTTTGTCACCAAAAATATTATGGGATTGAGTCGCGTACTAGGTCATTCTTTTTTGAGACGTTTCAAGGTGTTGTTTCAAATTGTGCAAACATATTATTAACCACGACGTTACTAAAATAAAACAACCCCGTTAAAACTGTATTGGACTCCCAATTCTATGTAAGATCCATTCAAAAATTTCACCTTAAAATATGGTATAATCCACTCAACAACTGCAAATATGACGCTAAGACCACTCACTCACCACAAAAAAGGACCATTAGAGCCATCAAACTGTACAAGATTATCCTTATAGAGACTCTATAATTGTTGGAAGAATTGTTCGGAGTTGATTATAAATATGAACTTCAGGATTGCTAACATTTACATAGAATGAAATTTGTGTGTTTATCGTATAGTGTATACCGGGCTTTTTGTCTCTAGTCACACCCGGTGGGACAGCATTCCAAATTATATTATGGTTTTGATTGTAATAGATTATGTTTACCAATGTTTAGATTTTATTGATTTTGGTTTCTTCTTTTGCAAATTTTTTACTCTTTTTCCTTCCATCAAGGTTTTATTCCATTAGATTTTCTTTTGTGTGTTGCCTTGTCGCTCAAGTTTGTATTCGTTGGTAATAATTTATTTAGAATCATGGCAAAGGAAACTAGGAAAGAGAGTTAGTTATGGAGTCCCACCTTAGTTTTGCTTTTTCAGGCTTGGGCTATGAAGTATTACATATTGATCTTACTCTTCTAATCAACATATAAACAACAATTTCTAACTTAATTTATCATTAGCAATCCAACAATCAAACATGCAAAAATACCCTAAAAATCTAAAATTAAGAAATTTCATCAAAAAATCCTGGGGGTGTTTGTTTCATGGATGTAAAATACATTCCTTGGAATAACTTTCCCAGGAATACAATAATGAGAATTTTATTGCTAGGAATATTTCAAAAATGTGTTTGTTTACTAATTTAAACTCCTGGGTATTTGTCAAAATATATACTTGTTTTATAAATAAAAAAAGAAAAGAAAAATCATCAATTAACTAATTTACATTGAAATAGAAGTGAATGTATACAAAATGTGGGGTATAAGATAGTTTTTATGCAAAACGTGGGTTCATATTCCTTGGAATAAAATTTTCCCATCCCTCTCTCTTGGGAATAAAAATGGTTAGAACATGGGTAAAATGGATTCCTGAGGAATATTCATTTCCCATTCTCTATTCCCAAGAATGCATTTTTTATCTCTGAAACAGTCTCCTAAGATTTAAACAAAATAAAACGATGCAATAGAATAATAAACACTTACTTGATTTTCGGGTAGAAGTTGACGTTAATTGACTTAAGATTGGGGAAAAAAATTCTGGTACCAAAACTTATGAAATGAGTGACCAACAGTACCTAATTAAAAATAGAGGACCGAAATTGTGATTTTGTCAAAAGAGGAGGATCAAGACTGCATTAAGCCAATTTATTTTTCAAAAAGTTGAGAATTAAGTATTGAAAATCGTGTCAATTTTTTTTCAAAAAAGTTAAAAATTAATTTTTCTAAATAACTATTTGCTATTTGTGGAATCCTCAAGGAGAGAGGATCCTGAACTTAAGTTTTGACAACGTTTTGACATGATGGTACTTGTATCCTTCCTCACCTTTATTTTTGAGGGGGTGTCATCTTGTATTATTGCTAGTGTTAATATCAATTCATTTCTTTACAATAGTTTTTATCTCACACCTTTGTTGAAATATGAAAATAAATCTTTAAAATGTCACTGCTCTTAGTTTCATAAGTATATTGCATGCTAGTTGAAGAAGACAACATGTGTGGAATTGGCTAGTTAAACATATAGTGCTATGTTACTTGTAATATGACACTGTTAGTACTCTCTGGTTGCTTTAAAAAAATTATGTTGCTAAACATAAGCTCTTGATTCCTCAATAAATCATTGTTTACAGAAGACATCCTCGTTCAGATATATGTCAATGAACTTTGTCTCTTTTTGAAGGATCATATAAATATTATTTGAAAGAAACTAATTCACCTATGAACAATGACAAAGTATGATTATATGAATGTCCATGTAAGAAAAAAAGAATCTCAACAATTAAAACATTTTTATATCTGTAGGTAGAATAAGTAAAATTTGAAAAATGAAGAATGCCATGAGATAGTTTTAATAATTTGTGCTAATGAAGCACTGAAATTAGAGGCTCAAGAAGTTGTATGCTATGCAAAACATATGATGATGACGTATTTGGTATATAACATGAATACATCAGAGAAAAATGAGAAATTTCTTGTAGACAGCCACTGTTTCTGTTTGATGCTATGTCAACAGATAGAAACTAAATGACCAAATTTCACTGATAACAAAGACTTTGCTTAAAACATGGTCCAACTATGATTAGAAAACACCAAATTTTACTGATAACAAAGTGCCATGACATTCAATTTTTTACAATAAGTCGTCTGATCACTTCTTTCTAACAATAAAAATGTAAAACTGAAAATCACAGTTAAAGATCATATCATCACCATATAATTGGTAGATGCAAGTTACTCTGGTCAATGGGTTGGCACATATTGAAAAACCGACAATTAATGGTGTTCACATGAATATTAATGAGACCCTAAAAAGGGATACAAAGTCACAAGAATAAAAAAGAGAAAATTACAAGCGCAACAAGCCGCAGCGTCCACACATCCAAATGTGGAGCCTACAATTGGACCACGCATGAGCTTTGTGGAAGTGGAATAAACAGTACATACTTCTGGTTGTGTGTGAGAGCAGTGGTCATGCCATTCATCTGGTCATGAATGAGAACGGAAGGCAACAAAAGAGCATGGTTTCAGGTCACATGTAAGCGGTCTGAAACACCATTGTAACCATGCACTGTTCAACATAAAAGATAGTATCTTATGAATAATTTTTACTATTTAAGAAAAAATATACTAATGTTTGACAAGTATAAACAGATTGGGAAATGTGGTGCGCCTAGCTACAATAACATCTCTTCTCAGCCGCCAATCAGGAAATTATCACATCAGGAATGTGACTAATTGTATGCCAACTCTCTCCTTCCTCCTTCTGGTACTTCAGCTTAATTAATGGACAGTCATGAATGGACAAAGTAGAAAGGGAGCTGGGTAGACCCTCCTCTGGCAAGCTTTCAAGACAAGGACAGTCTTCAATACATAGAGATTCAAGGGAAGTAAGATGGAGAAGACCCTTGTAGTTTATTATTCTTAGGTTGGAACAATTTGTTAACTCAAGGGATTTAATAGTTGATGGCAGCAGACTCTCCTCCGGAAAGGACTCAAAGATTTCAAAATCATCACTTACACTGAACTGTTTCAGAGAATTGAGTTGGAACAAACCCCACTCGTCTCTCGAAGCCATCAACTTAGGACATTTTTCTATTTGGAGACTACATAGGTTGGAAGGCAACTGTCTCCCAGAAAACGACTCCAGCAATGGACAGTCATACAACACGAGAGAATTAAGATTGGTGAACAAGTGCAGTGGAAAAGGCAAGGAGGAAGAGTGCCAACCTGTTATATTTAGAGTGCGAAGAGAATTACAGCTATTGAAATCCAAAGAGGACCATTCTAGATTTGGATCAAAGAAGTCTTCAACTTCCAACTCTTCAAGAAAGGCACTGTTATATAGAATTTGATCTAGGGACGATTGAATGATCCGAGTTCCACAAAGGATGGCCCTATTCAAGCTGGATGGCAATTCATTTATCAAAATGTCATCACATCTCTTTAGTTCTAGCTCATTGATATTAGCAGCCTTGGGAATTGATGCCTCCAACTCTTGGCAATCAATAATCCCTAATTTTTGCAAAGAAGGAAGGTGTTGAGGCAAGGCCCTTTTTAACTTGGGACAATGTTTTATGCAAAGCTCTCGAAGCAAAGGGAAACCTTCAAGACATAACCAGTCCTTCCATTCAAACATGTGCTCAAATCGCAAAGTTTCAAGTGATCTAAATGGAACATTTGATGAATTATAGCCGCAAAACTCTGAACCAATGATCTCTATTCTATCACAGCTTGAAATGGAAAGCTTCTTGAGAGAGGGGAGCTGCCCAAGTGGTGGAAACTGGGAACGGAGTTTACATCCCAACAACTCGAGAGATACTAAATTTGGTAAATGATAATCTCTAAGCCAATTTGGAAAGCTACTGCCTCTGTAGTCTTTGATGGTTAGCCTCATGAGGTTTCTATTTGGTTGAAGAGCCTCCAAGACAGAGACTTGTACGTCCATTACTGATCCATCCATTTCTCTCATTCATCATATGACATACTTAATTCTTCTAAATGTTCTTTATCTTCCAAATTTGCTGCTTCAGCATGTGCAGGATCATTGACGTTTTCCAACCCAGAAATTTGAAGTTTTCCTTGAAGTTGGTTGAGTTTCCCCAACTGCTTAATATCAAATCCACGCTGCTCTCCCACAACAAAATCAGTCAGCGTCTCAAGATTGTTTAACCGTTCTAGCTTTGTTGGCATCTTCTTTATATGCGTGCCTTCCAGATTAAGATGATGTAAATTGTTGAGTTTGTAAAATTCCAAAGGGAGTTCTGTTAGTTTAAAACAATCATGCAATACGAGTGTCTGCAAATTATACAGCTTACAGATGGAACTAGGTAGGCTTGCAATCTCAGTGTAAGAAAGGTCTAGATATTGTAGAAGCTTTAAATTTATTATGTCATCAGCTAGCTCTAAAAGATTGCAGCCAGAGAAAGACAAAATCTGCAAATATTTTAGTCTTGAAAACAAATTATGCTGCACATTGGTGCTTATCTTAAAGCGTTGGTCACCATAGCCCTGTGCTTCTACAATCAGACTGTGCAGTCCCTTAATTTTATGAATAAGCTCTAGTTTTCTATCACCATATTTCAAATCAAGGCTGCACCAAATGTGACGCGTCCTTTCAGGAATTTCTTGCACGTTATCACACTCTATTCGTAAGCGGGACTCTCCTGACACTGATTTGGCTAAATCATTGACAAAATCATGCATGATGAAGTAGTACTTACCAGTACATAATGGCATAATTACTGACTTTTGGAAAAATGATATTGACACTAGATCATTAAAGAATTCATTACCCAACTCTTCTTCGTTTTTGTCTCTTCCACGACAATTCAGCAAACCTTCTGCCATCCAAAGCTTGATTACTTCACCCTTCTCAAACTCATAGCCCTTGGGAAACATAGAACAATAATCAAAACAATGTTTCAAATTTGAAGGAAGGTTAAGGTAACTCAATTCCAATACAGGGTTAATGTTGTTGTCACCCTCTGGTAAACGCCACAAATCAGTCTCCAATATCTTAACCCAATCAGGTTCAGAGAATTTTCTTCCCAAGAGATTCCCCAATGTTTTTAGAGCCAAAGGCAACCCTCCACATTTTTCTACCATTTTTTTGCCTATCAATTCAAGATTTGGATATTCAAACACATTTCTTCCTGGAAAAGCATGTTTCACAAATAAACTCCAACAATCACTCTCCTTCAATTGTTTTAAATGAAGTAGTTGCGTGGATCTCATGATTGATGCTACTTCCATGTCATGCGTTGTCATGATCACCTTACCTAAAAAAGACCCACGGCTAAAAGGAAGCAGAAAGTGATCCCACATATTCCTATTTTTATTCCTGACATCATCTAGAACGAGCAAAAATTTCTTGCCCATCAACCTCTGTTGCAATTGATGTTGGAGTATTTCCAAGTCTTCACTATCTGCTGCTGAAGAATGAACTGACCTAAGAATTGATTGGGTCAGACGAACAGGATCAAATGATTCTGAAACATGGACCCAAGATTTAAGTTCAAAATGCTCCATGATCAAGACGTCATTGTAAACAAGCTTGGCGAGGGTTGTCTTACCAATTCCAATCACACCCACTATACCGATTATGGGTACCTGGTTGCCACTGTCACTGCCGTAAAGTAAATAGTCGATTATTTCATGTTTCTCAAGCTCTCTACCATATATGACAGATTCATAGACCAAAGATATAGTTGGTAATATTTGGGGAGTGACTCCTTCTTCATTACTAGCACGAGTTGCATCTTGAAGTCCTAAATAGCTTATTTGATCTGCAATAAACTTTAGCCTCTTCAGCAATACTTTAATCCTAGATTCAAATATCTTCTTTCGTTGTACATCAGTAGCAATCATATCCAATATTTTCTCTACTTCGTCTACTTCATTTTTAAGATCATCAAGCCAATTCCTCACGTTTTGGTTATGGTACTGCTTTGCCTCTGCGTCATCCAGCACTTTATTGATAGAAACCAGTGTGATTTCAAGTTTTTTCTCCACATCTACATGGACGTAGTCTCTGAAATCTGTTGAAGCTAACCTCTCAAAAATCACTCGAAAGACAGACGAAAGAAATGTCCCATCAACAACCTCTGACATGATCTGAGCGAGCGTGGTTCAAAACTATGGGAGACTATCTACAAGAATAGATGGTTATATAATCTTCTATATACCGAAAAAGAACAAGACTACAATGGTAGTATAGTATTGTTTTATTAACATAATTTTAATGATAGTAAATAAAAAGATACGTGTTAGGAAGCCAAGAAATTGAAATCTAAGGGTTTCCCCTACACATTAGAGAATAGTTTTTTTTATTTTTTTTTTGTGGCTGAGGTTTGAACCCCGAACTTTGCATATATTATACATTGTCCTTACCAACTGAGTTAAGCTCAGACCATTAGAGAATAGTCTATTCACAATAACAAATATTCAAAGATACTCTCTAACATTTGCGTACTCCTATGTATATACATGTACATACTCTCTAACAACAAGCTAACAACTCATAACTTAATACAATCCTTAATCAGATATACGAAGATTACGAAAGTAAGAGAGGGAAAGTTACCTGAATGAGAGTGGGATCAATCACCAAAAAGAAAGAATATAGAACGAATGAAGGAAGGTGCTGTAGAATAGAGGCATAAAAATGATATGAGATACTTTTTTTGTTTCCCGCGTCAACGGAACAAAAATTCAACACCTCACCTACCATAATGTAAGACTACGACTTAGTGTACCTACGACTTTTATTTACCTCAGATAGCTATCTTTATCCTGTCTCATTTTAATAGTCGATTTAAAGTTGTCTCAGTTCTTAAAGAAATGATTACTTGAGTTGAATTCAATGGTAAAATTAATATTTTCTCCGTCCCTATATGCAAGCATCCCGATAACTAAAAATTTGTCCCTAAATATAAGCACGTTTTCAAATTACTAGATGCATTTATTATTTTTTTGCCTGAACATACCCCAAATTAATACTACTAACTTATATTGAAATATAAAAAGTCAAATTTAATACACATATAAAAGGACAATTTAACACACAAAATAGACACATTAATTGCACTAACAATTTTAGTTTAAGAAATATGAAAAAGGCAAAAGAGGTTTATATATAGGGATGAATGGAGTATAATTTATTAAAACACCAACACTCTTATTAATTGTAACTAGTGAAGTGGAATTCAATAAATAAAGGTATATTACGATATTTTTGGTTCAATTTCTGACCCTCCTCTTCATATTTCTCTCCATTTCAATCTAAACAAATGATTTTCAGATAGATCTATGTTTTTTTTTTTCCTTCTTTGTAATTTTGTTTTCTGAGTGCGGCGTTCTTTGGTTTCTTTGTCTTGATGTGGTGTTCATTTGGTTTCTATTGAAAGATCAACTATTCAATCAATGATTTGGACGACAACATCGTAAATCCGAATACATGAGTATTTCCGTCACTTTAAGTTTATCATATTGTTTATAGGTCATTTTGTCATTGTATGCTATTAACTTAGATTTTGTGAGTTTGTTCGCAGATTCATCTTTTACGTTTTTATCGATGTTGAAAGAATGAATATCATTTTGTTTTTAAAAAAAAAACTAAAGAGGAATGGATTTTTTTTGTTTATAAAATAAAAAGAAGCAATGCATTTTCTATTAAGGACGCATTCGTGAAAATTCGTATGGACAAACATGGTACTATTTAGCACAATTTTCTGTTCACCAGACCACTTGACCATTAAAAAGAAAAGGAGAGTATATGCCTAATTTTTATGCCCAATGACCACTTCTATCACAGTTAGTACATTCATATGGATTTTTCCTTCCCATAAAAATATTACAACACACATACAAGGAAATTCAAAATTTGGACAAAGGTGTGCACAATTAAAAATTCTTGAGACCTCTATTACGATTCAAGCATAAACATTCTCCCAATTTCTTTGAAAATCTTACAAATATTTTTGTATTTCTCTTAGGTAATGGCCCATTGATGATGATAGGTGATGGCTCCATCTTCACATCAAGTGATGGTTGCACTTCATCTGCAAGTGATGGCTCCCTTTTCATATTAGATGATGGTTGCACTTCCAGTTCAGGTAATGGTTCCGTCTTCACAACAGGTGATAGCTGCACTTCCTCTTCAGGTGACGGCTCCCATTTCACATTAGATGATGGTTGCACTTCCAGTTCAGGTAATGGCTCCATCTTCACATCAGGTGACGGCTGCGCTTCCTCTTCAGGTGATGGCTCCCTTTTCACATTAGATGATGGTTCCACTTCCAGTTCAGGTAATGGCTCCGTTTGCACTTCACTAGATGGTTTAACCTCCACAGTATTTGATGGCTCAATTTGCATAGAACTTGACTCAACATATGTTAGATAGACAACTGTCTTCTGAACAGTCAATCCATGCCCAAAAGCTACAAATATCCCCACATTGTCCCCAACTGCTAAATTTGATATTACACTCTGCCAATCTTCATCGTTAAAGGACATTACTGTGTCTCGCTTGTATATATGGAGCGTGAATTTTGTGTAATTAATGATCAAAACACTAATCAGACTTTCAGTTTCCATGTTTTCAGACGTGGATGAATAAACAACATATAAAGTTATTCCCTTCAAGCAACCATCACAATCCTCAGGCACTTCAAATCGTACTGAAGGTCCTTCACTTGTATAGGCTAACCAAGAAGGATAATTGTCACCCAGAAGGAAAGAATCACTAGAATCATTGGTTGTCAATCCCTGTATCATGAACATATGCTTTGTTATTTATGTAATTATGCTATGAAAATGGTCATTTTGTGCCATTTATAGTGTCAAAATAGTGCACCTTCACTACACAGAAAAATATATACACAAGGTTACCGCTTTAACAAAAACAGGCAATAGTTTTGTAACACACCCATCAACAGTTAAATATAAGAACAGATTTATGCTTTGATAATAGCTGCAAAACTGATATGTCATACGCCATACATATCATTGTGTGGAAGCAGAATTATGGGATTTTTTCTTTTGCAAAACTGATAATGCTTTGTACTTCATAATAAGAAGATCCAATACATTGATCACTTCAACACAAATATAATTTTAATCTTAAACCTGCATAGCCTCAAGAATTATTCAACTACCCTTTTCAAGTTAAACATATGTACTGTGTATGAGTAAGCTCAAAGAATGAAGAGAAAAATGTAATAAATATGAACATTAAACAAGGGTTTTTCTATCATGTGCAAATTTGCACATGTTAAAAAGTTTAAAATAGTAACTTTGCATTGGAACTTGAACATTTTGCATTTAATATATAACTTTTTAATTAATAATTGTTATTTTTCAATAAAAACTTACTACTTTTAGCTGTTTTAACATGTGCAATGTTGCACATGTTAGCCAAACCCAACAAATAAAAGTAACAGATATGAAGTTAAAGAAAAATAAATTGATTTAATTTCTCTGTCACATGCCTGATCCTAGCACTTATTATACTTGATCTCATAGATATTTGAATAAATCTATATCTTCAAGAAACTTTTACCATATAAAGAAAAATAATGAAAAATAGAAATTCATTCCATTTCTCTTAAACAATTGTAGATATCAGTAAAGGTGAGAGGATAGAAGAGGAACCTGTGATAAGCTCTTGCCAAGAGCATCGACGACTACGTGGCAACTTCCCATTGTAATCGAAAGAGATTTCAAGGAAATATCCGAGATTTTTGATGCATGTGATGTTTCCGATTCAGTAAGATTTGCACCATATAGAGCATCAAGAAAACTTGTTAATTTTTGAATTAGTTGAATCACCGATTGGCATTCTATCCTAACACTTCTATGTTCTGAACAACTACTGTGCATTGATGATTGATAACCCAAAACCAAATTATTACTGTCTACATCCAAGGAAGTGAGGGGTATATGTGGCAAGGGATTCATTGTTGGTGACATCCAAGACCAAATGAGAGAAGGAAAAACATCACGTGATAATCCTTCATATCCGCATAGGGATATATACACAATGCTTTTTGATCTAACAATGGAAAAGGGTGCTTGTTTGACGCCAGTATTTGCTGCAACTAGAGTTGTCAAGGATTTCATTTGCACTATATCTTCTTCCAATTTGTCAATCTTTGAACAACCAAAAATGATGAGAGTTTTCACAGATATCAGCTGATAGATCTCCCTAGGTAGATTGCCAAGACTTGTACAGTCCTTCAAATTTATCAGAAGAAGCTTCTTGAGAACTCCAATGGACGGGTGTATTTCGGACAAACTTGGACAATCCTTCATAATGAGCTTTTCTAGATTCGGTAATTTTGAAAAGTCAGGAGTGCTTTTCAAGTACTTGGAATGACTGAGATTGAGTATTTTTAGCTTGTCCAACAACTGCGAGAAAATAATTGTTTAAAAGAAAAATTAGAGAGGAAAAGGCTAAACGAAAACGTAACAAGAGATATTATTGTCATCAACTTGAGTTTTATAATAAAATGTTATCATACCTTGGTTTCCTTCCAAACTTGTTTAACATTGCTAAATTTCAATTCTAAAACAACTAGATTTCCTTGATAAAAGTCATTCGGTATACAGCTCAAGGTAGATCGTTTCCAATTGACCCATCTCAGTTGTTTGGAAAGATGTCCAAAATCTCCAGTGAGGTCAACACAATCAAGTTGCAAAAGTCTCATGTTCTGCATCAGTTGGAAAACATTGGTACTGAAGCTATCTCTGCCTTTACTTTGCAAGTTCAAAATCAATCCCTCAACTTTTTGTGTTCCCTGCATGTGAAGGAAAAAGGCTAAGAAAAGAAGGGAAAATGTTTTTGGTTTGAGTTGAATGAAATGGTTTAAATTGATTGAGAGAAACCTCATTAGCCTTGAAATTACAATCAAATCCCAATCTCTAGGGATATTTACATAATAAAAGGAAACAAATCTTGTACAAATCTCAACAGTTTACGTGTTAGAAATTGATAATAAAACAGAAGAGGTGCGGCCCAAGTACACTTGTAATCAACATCAAAAGGAAAACAATTTTATGCAAGATAATCAAAAGTTTCAACTGTATAGAGTCAGTTCTTACCGTATTCTTTGTCAAAACACTATGTGCATCCTCGTGAAACCACAACCGACTACGCTCCCCTGGATCGTTTGTTGAACTTCCACGAACAATTTCTCTTCCCATGTCTCTTATTAAATCATGCATTCCAAGCTTGTTATTCTTTTCAACTTTTAGAAGGCTCCTTTCTATGAGGACAGCTATTCCTATACCGGCAAAAAGTCCACAACCATTTAGTATCTCGGTAACATAGTCTTTGTCCTTGCCGATAAAGAAACAACATACGTCAAGAAATATAGCCTTTTTCGTGTCATCTGTCAAACCATCATAGCTTATTTTTAATTTCTCTTGCACTTCTTCATGGGGAATTTTTTCTAACTTTGATAGCACACTTTTCCATTCCTCTTTTGTCCTTTCAAATAAGTAAGATCCGAGGACTTCAACAGCCAGGGGTAATCCTCCGCAGTAATTAACTACATTTCTTGAGAGATCACTGAAGTTTGCTCTTGGGGTCGCATTTCTAAAAGCATGCCAACTGAAAAGCTCAAGGGACTCATTTTCATCCATTTCTTTCGCTGTACAGACACAGTCAACTTCAAGTGACTTAAGCACGTGTGCATCTCTGGTTGTAACAATTAGTACACTTCCCAAACCTAAACATTTATAATTTCCACATAGGGCTTTTACCTGCTGTACTTTGGTCACATCATCAAGTACAATGAGAACCTTTTTTGCAGAGAGTCTTTTGTTGATTGTAATTGTCCCTGATGCAATGTTGTGTATCTTCTCCTTTGTTTTGAAGAGATCTGAAAGAAGTTGTTGTTGTAAACGAATATACCCTTTATCTGATTCGCAAGTTTGTCTAATATTCTCAATGAAGCTTCTATGCACAAATTTGCGATGAATTTTATTGTAGATGCCTTTGGCTGTGGTAGTTTTACCCAACCCGCCCATTCCCCAAATCCCTACCATAGAAACTTTGCTTGATTGATTTTCAATCGACAAAATCACTTGGTCCACACGGGACTCTAATCCAACTGGAAATTCTGTTGTAGGCAAGAATGTGTTTTCCAGCTTTCTCAAAACTTCATCAACAATTTTATTCACTAGTTCACTCTCACTCCTTCAAGTTCAATTAAATAACTATGATTATAAAACAGATAGAATGAAAGGGCTAAAAATGATAAAAAGAAGCAAAAAACCACAAGAAATGATTGATTATGAATAAACTATCAATTTGGTCCCTAAACTATTACTCTCTCTTCAGTTTGATCTCTGAAATTTTGAACTATAGAAACATAATAAATAGTCCTTAAACTATATTTATTCCATCAAGTTGGTCCCTAAATTATCATTCTCTATCATGTTTTTAAACCAACCAACAGACTAATTTGATGATTAATAATAGCTTAAGGACTACTTATCGTATTTGACCAAATTAAATGGTTTTCATTGATTTTATACCTGAAAATGCTGGAATCCCATCCGGAAATATTTGCAGCTTGGGTAAGAGCACGCTTCCATGTCCGCAAAAGTTCTTGCCTCTCTTTTGGTGGATGAATTCTTTTGGTAATAGCTTCCAAAGCTTTTCCAAAATCACCCACCTGGCGACGAACGACAGATGGGTCAACATGGTAAAATATGGGGATAACCACTGGACCGTTATTATTAGTTTTACGGTGTTCCATGATTTTCACCAGTTCAACAAGACACCAACTAGATTCTGTGTAGTGTTCTGAGAAAATAACTAAACATATTTGAGACCCTTGTATAGCTCGCAATAGTTCTGGTTCTACTTCCCATCCCTTTTTAAGCTTTTCATCGTCAAGGAAAGTGTTGATTCCCGCGTTTGAGAGAGCTGCATATAGATGAGAAACCAAGCTCTTACGCGTGTCTTCCCCTCTGAAATTTATGAACACGTCGTAGATCCATTGTTGTGAAATCAAATTGAAGGATGATGATGACGATGACATCGAATCCATGAAGTCAACACTGTTGCTGTAAATTGCAAGAATAGTACTTTAGATTTCATCAAAGGAAAACGTTTGGTGGACATCCTATACAGATGTATGCAACTTGAGATATAGAAATATAAAAAGTATGTGATAGATGTGATATGTTAAATGAGTGTTAATTGCGGAATATCATTGTTGTGAATCAAAATGCACAATATTTTGTTTGAAACTTTGAGTTTGACTAAAAAAAAGGAAAGTAGTCATCTATATATTTTGACAGGGAAGAGCTTAGACCATTGATATCCAAGGGTCGGAGTTCAGAACTATGATTCCGTATTTCTCAATATATAGTGTGTAAATCTAATCATTAAGCTACGTGAAAGAAGAAAAAAAATTAGTTGAAAAGTAAAAAGATAACGATTACAGAATATATGTGGCTAGCAAGAAAATAGTAGAAAGAAGAGTTAAAAGATAGAGAAAATTACCTGAGCGTGTTGTTAAAACTGAGAATGAGAATATAGAATGAATGAATTAGGAGGAAGAAGAGGTTGTACTTGTAGAAAAGAGAAGTATAAAAATGAAATCATATGATATGAGACTCTGTTTCGCGCGTCAACGCAACAAAAGTCCCCCACCTACCATATCATCAAGTTTATTTATTTTTTTTTATGGAAAATGTTAATTCCGGGACACTTTTTAAACCCTTTAAGATTAGTTTTTAATAAAAAGTTGTGTATTGAATGTATTGAAAATTATAATAGTTAATTTTTCAAAAGTATAATTACTAAATTTGGGATGATTAAAGAGTGTTCCAGGGACACTCATTAACAATACTTTTTTTATTAATTTATTACTTGTTTATTGTTTTCTGTTTCTCAACTATCCACTTGCACATTTTTTAATATTTTTTCTTGCATTAACCCTCACATTTCAAAATCCCGAGTTTGACGGTAAGAGAAGTTTAATATGATGAATAATTGTTTCACTTTAAGAATTAAACTTGATTATTTTAAGAATGAGAATTGCTAGAACACACCTTAGTTTTTATGTGGGAGTGTCTTAGCAAGCTACACCTTAGAGTGTATTTGACTACATTTTAGTTATAACTTATTAAAACATACTTTCTAAAAAATAAGTGGGTGTATTCTAGCAAATGTCTATAGGAGTTGCTAACATACACCCTCTTGTTTTTTTAGAATGAGTGTTTAACAATATTCACCTTAATGTGTATTTAACAGCTTTTTAGTTGTATCTTTGTTAAAACACACCTTAATAAAAACTAATGGGTGTATCCTAACAAACCTCTTTAAAAATATGTTGTAATTAACTATTCCATATTTAAATTGATAAACTTATGACATTGCATATGATGAACCGTGATTTTTTTCTTTCAATTTTTTTGATATAGAAAAGGTTTTTCTAACATAAAATTTATCTTATTAATCATTTAATTAAACACAAAAACATACTATTTTAATCACCTTTTTTTAACCTTAATAGTTAACATTAATGTTTGTTTTTCTTTCAAAACAACATCTTAGATTTTTGTGGTTCATGAAGTTTTGAAACTAGTTAATGACACAACTCAATTATATCAAGTAGTTAGTGACGAGATTTTTACCTTTTTTAAAGGGAATAAATGAAGAGTCTAGAGTTCGAACCTCATTCCTTGCATATATTGATTTCTTAGGTTATAGATTGACACAACTAAGTCAATGGTCATTTCTTTTTCGGAGCAGGTAAGTTTGCAAAATTGATTTCTTTGTTTGTATTGTGTTATTTGAGTTTATCTACTAACGCGTGAGTAATTATAAAACTGTTTGGGAGAGTTTATCAAAACAACTTATATGTCCATAAATTGTTTCCAATTTATTTACATAAGCTCTACAAGATAGCTTATATGAAAATAGTTTGGGAGAATTTATTAAAACAACTTATGACAACTTGATGATGTGAGGTAACAAAGCAAAAAATTGTTTCACCCAGAAATCAAACTCTAGTTCTCCCGTACGATTCATCCTTTGATGTAGGTTATTAACTACTTGAGCTCAATGATTTGGTTTACTTTATTTAATCTTTTGTTATAGAAATAAGCACTTGTATGATAAGCATTTATGCTATAAGCATTTAATTAAGTTGTTTATCAAAAAAAACCTCGTAAGGAAAGAGAAATTACAAAGATTGCATAATTCAAAACAAATATTACTCACCTTTTGATTGGCTAACAATATTAAAGTAACATTTTTTTTTCTTTTTAGAAGGCAATGCAAATATGAGAAAACAAATCATCAATATTAGTAGGGAAGTCTTCGGTCAGTTGGTAGGACAATACATAAAATATGTAAGGTCTGGGGTTCGTACCCCCGCCACCACCAAAAAAAGCAGGGAAGTCTTCAAACTTATAACCCTAGAGGTTGGAAACGAGAGATGTTCTAGAAAAATAAAATTATCAGGAAAGATGAATAATTTTCCTTACCTGAGTCAAAATCATCAAACCACAATAACTCTTCGGAGCTTCGAAACAGCAGTTGATTGACAAAAATATTGTGGAAAACGGAGTTATGTTACAAAAACATGATTCATGAGAAATGTGGTATTAGTATTTTATCAACATCAATGATCTCTACATGTGATGCAAGTGTGGATGATGATGAGTTTTGATCCCTGCTAGGCCGCTACCATACACAGACGCATGCACACGTTGAATACCACACACAGTGCGGCAGTGGAACATTTGTAGCCTAAAAGTTGGTGTTTCTAAATCCCTAAAAAGAAAGACAGAATGATGTTACTTGGCTACCTGTGAACCTCATCCTCAAGTATCATTCTCTCCATAAGGGGCGTGTATTGAATTGAGAATTTTTTTAAAAGATTTTTTTATAATAAAAATATCTAGTGGTATTCGATCAAACTTTTATAAAATGTAAATAAATCTTGTGGTATTCAATTAAGACAATCATGACTTTTTTTTAAGGCAACAAAATCTGTTGGTATTCAATTGAGATTTCTCATGACTTATGAATTGTTTATTGATATTCAAAAGTCTATAGATTTTAATGGATTCTTTTGAATAATGGATTTTGTGAGACTTTTTAGTTAAAAACACACATGATATGCTCATTCAACAATCTCACAGAAAACCTTGAGACGACATCAATATTTTTGTTTTGTCTTTCCGCACTCATAGCCTCTTCTTATTATTCCTTCATCGTAATTACTCCTTATTCACAATACAGTTGTAAGTTTTTATATTATTGCTTCTCATTGTTGTTCTTGTTCCAGTCAAGAAAATATGTTGTTGTGCACGTTACTTACTAATACGTATTTCATACTAATTGTATTTCATTTCACTATTAATACTACAGATTCATAAGTGTAAAGTTTTTTCAAATCAATTTGCTTTTCTAATTTATTATGATTATTTGGGCTTTTTTAGCAGATATTTTTTGTTGTTATTATTTTACCATACATTAACAAGGAAGGCAACGTTATGTTATTTTGTTGTTAACCATATTACAATTTGATAATTGTTCTCATTCACTCTTGTAATATTGAATTTTTCTTAAGAATTATACAATCCTTTCAATCTTAAAATCTCATAAAATCCTTTGAAATTTTAAAAGTTTATGTTATAAATCCATTAAAATCCTGATTAAAAATCTTGATTGTAAAAAGTCCTTTAAATAAAAGTCTTTTAAAATCCATCAAAATCAATACAATCACACAAAATCTTTTAAAATCTTTAAGATTCTTTTTTCCAAAACAGTCTTTTAAAATCTCAATCCAATACACTCATCATTCAACTTCTAACAGAAAATTACATATTAGTTATGATGTAATCATTACTATATTGATATAGAAAGAAAGACTTGTAAAAGAAATAAACAAACATAAGATATAGAATTCCAAGGGTATATAATTTACACATTAATATTGAAATACTTCTGAATAGACAAGACTATTTTAAAGTGTAACCTGAACCAAATTATGTTGAATCTATGGATTGTGAAAAGGTGGTTCACATAATTGATCTACATTATTCCCAGCCAAATGAAAATTACAAAAATTCATTAAAAGAAATAGGTACTGAACCAGATGAGCCTTCATTTGAGAGCTGAAGCAGGAAATTGGATTTTCTTTTATTGTTTAATCCAATAGTTAGCAAACTCAAAGATGTCGATTTTGAAAACTTGCATGTCAAGACAAGAGATGTTGTTGCAATTATTTTTTTTCTTCAGCTGCATTTTCTACTCTTATCTTGAGTCTCATGTTTTATGGGCCCCTGAAATCACAAAGTGACAAGAATATTAAAGAGACCCCAAAAATGGGAAACAAAGTCACAAGAATAACAAAGATGGGATTATATGGTGAATTTATATTAAAAAGAATTACAAACGCATCAAGCCTCAGCAGTGAACCCATATCCAAATATGGCGCCTACAATTAAACCATGCATGCGTTTTGTGGAAGTGGAACAAACAGACAACTGCGACATCCTTCTGGTTATGTGTAAGAGCAGCGGTCGTGCCATTCATCTGGTCACGAATGAGAATGGATGGCACCAAGAGCATGGTTTCAGGTCACATGTAAGCTGTCAGAAACAGTATTGCAAAATATATCAGGATATCACAAACACCATGCACTGTTAAGCCTAAAAGGCTAAAACATAGTATCTTGTGCATTACTTTACTATTTGAGAGAAAATTCACTAATGTTTGACTAAAATAAACAGATTGTTGAATGTGGTGCACTTGGATACAATAACATCTGATCTCAGCTTCAAATCAGGAAATTGTCACAGAAGGGATGTGACAAATTGTATGCCAACGCTCTCCTTGCTCCCTTTGGTACAATTTCTTAAGTAATGGACAGTCATGAATGGACAAAGTAGAAAGGGAGCTGGGTAGATCCTCCTCCGGCAAGCGCTCAAGACAAGGGCAATCTTCAATATATAGATATTCAAGCGAAGTGAGGTGGAGAAGACCCTTGTAGTTTATTATTCTTAGGTTGGAACAATTTATCAACTCAAGAGAGTTAATAGTTGATGGCAACAGACTCTCCTCTGGAAAGGACTCCAAGATTTTAAAATCATCACTAACACATAATTGTTTTAGGAAATTGAGTTGGAACAAACCCCACTCCTCTCTCGAGGCCGTCAAGTTAGGACATATTTCTATTCGGAGGCTGCATAGGTTGAAAGGCAACTGCCTCCCAAAAAATGATTCCAGCCATGGACAATCATACAACGCGAGAGAATGAAGATTGGTGAACAAGTGTAGTGTAAAAGGAAATGAGGAAGTGTGCCAAACTGTTATAGTTAAAGCGCAAAGAGAATTACAGCTACACATGTCCAAAGAGGACCATTCTAGATTTGGACCAAAGAAGTCTTCAACTTCCAACTCTTCAAGAAAGGCACAGTTAAATAAAATTTGCTCTATGGAGGATCGAATGACCTGAGTTCCACAAAGGATGACTCTTTTCAAGGTAGCTGGCAACTCATTTATCAATTTGTCATCACATCTCTTTAGTTCTAGCTCACTGATATTAGCAGCCATCGGAATTGAAGCCGCCAACTCTTGGCAATCAATAATCTCCAATTTTTGCAAAGAAGGAAGGTGTTGAGGCAGGGAACTTTTCAACTTGGGACAATGTTTTATACAAAGCTCTTGAAGCAAAGGGAAACATTCAAGACATAACCATTCCTTCCATTCGGACATGTGCTCAAATCGCAAAGTTTCAAGGGATTTAAATGAAACATTTGATGAATTGTAGCCGTAGAACTCTGTACCAATGATTTCTATTCCATCACAGCCTGAAATAAAAAGATTCTTGAGAGAGGGGAACTGCCCAAGTGGTGGCAACTGGGAACGGAGTTTACATCCCAACAATTCAAGAGATACTAAATTTGGTAAATGATAATCCCCAAGCCAATATGGAAAGCTACTGCCTCCATAGTCTTTGATGGTGAGCCTCATGAGATTTATATTTGGTTGAAGAGCCTCCAAGATAAAGATTTGTGCTTCAGTTACTGACTGATTCATATCTCTCCATTCATCATATGACAAACTTAGTTCTTCTAAATGTTTCTTATCTTTCATATTTGCTGCCAGAGCATCTGCAGGATCAATGACATTTTTCAACCCTGAAATTCGGAGCATTCCTTGAAGATACTTGAGTTCCGCCAACTGCACAATATCAGATCCACACTTCTCCCCCACAACAAAATCAGTCAGCATCTCAAGATTGCTTAACCCTCCTATTTTTGTTGGCATCTTCTTAATATGAGTGCCTTTGAGATTAAGATCGCGTAAGTTGATGAGTTTGCCAAAATCTAAAGGGAGCTCAGTCAATTTCCAACATTCTTCCAATAAGAGTGTCTGCAAATTATATATCATGCAAACAGAATTCGGTAAGCTTGTAATCTCAGTGTACGGAAGATCTAGATAGCGCAGAAGCTTTAAATTTCTTATCTCATCAGCTAGCTCTGAGATACTGCAACCATGGAAAGATAACATCCGCAGATATTGTAGTCTTGAATACAAATTATGCTGCACATCAGTGCCTATCTTAAAGCGTCTGTCACCATAGCCTTGTGCTTCTACCATCAGACTGTGTAGTCCTTTAATTTTATGAATCTGCTTTAGTTTTCTAGCACCATCTTCCAAATCAAGGCAGCACCAAATATGACGTGTCCTTTTAGGGATATCTTGCATGTTATCACCCTCTATTCGGAAGCGGAATTCTCCTGACACCGATTTTGCTAAATCATTGACAAGATCATGCATGATGAAGTATTGCTTACCAGCCTATCGTGGCATAATTACTGATCGTTGAAAAAACGATATTGACACTAGATCATCGAATAATTCATTACCCAACTCTTCTTCACTTTTGTCTCTTCCGCAACACTTCAACAAACCTTCTGTCATCCAAAGCTTGATTAGTTCACCCTTCTCAAACTCATAGCCCTTGGGAAATATGGAACAGTAAGCAAAACAATGCTTCAGATTGGAAGAGAGATTAAGGTAACTCATTCTCAGTATCGGGATCATGTTAAAGCCAAACTCTGCTAAACACCGCAAATCAGTCTCCACTATCTTAACCCACTCACATTTAGAGAATCTTCTACGCAAGAGATTCCCCATTTCTGTCACAGTTAAAGGCAACCCTCCACACTTGTCTACTATTTTCTTGCCAATAATTTCAAGATTTGGATATTGACTCGCATTCCTATCATGAAAAGCTTGGCTCACAAATAAACTCGTACAACCACTCTCTTCTAATTGCTTTAAATCAAGTAGTCGGGTGGATCTCATGATTGATGCTACTTCCTTGTCATGCGTTGTCACAATTATCTTGCCTTGAGAAGATCCATGGTTAAAAGGAAACAATAACTGCTCCAAAAATTCTCCGTTCCTTTTATAAACACAGTCAAGAACAAGCAAATATTTCTTACCCATTAGCAACAGTTGCAATTGACGTTGGAGTATTTCCAAGTCTTTACTTTTTGGTGGAGAACAAAATGACCTGAGAATTGATTTGGTGAGACTAACAAGATCATAAGATTCTGAATCATGGACCCAAGCTTTAAGTTCAACATGTTCCATCATCTTATGATCATTGTAAACAAGTTGCGCAAGGGTCGTATACCTATCCCAATAAGACCAACTATACTGATTATGGGTACCCAGTTGTCAGCATCACTGTCACTGTCTGATAGTAAAAATTCAATTATTTCCTCTTTCTCATGCTCTCTACCATATATGGTACAATCATCATCCATCCAAAATGCATTTGGCAATATCGCGGAGTGACTCCATCTTTATTACTTGCTTGAAGTCCCAATCTATCCTTTTTTTCTGCAAGAAACTCTACCTTCTGTATCAATGCTTCAATCCTAGCCTCAAATCCTCGATTAATAAAAAGTGAAAGAATGCGTTGTATATTGCCCTTTGGTTGTGCGTCAGCAGCAATCACATCCAGTAGTTGGTCTACTTCATATACCTCGTGTTTGAGATCATCAAGCCAATTCTTCACGTCTAGGTTTTGGTACTGCTTTACCTCTGCATCATCAAGCACTTCATTGATAGAATCCAACGTGATTTCGAAAATTTTCACCAACCCATCATTGAAGTAGTCTCTGAAATAACTTGAAGACAACCTCTCATGAATGACTTGAAATACAAACGAAAGAAATGCCCTACCAGCCATGATATTAATTAATTGAACAAAGACAGAAGGGTCGCAGATCTGAGCGCGGTTCACAACTCTGAAAGGCTATCTGCAAGAATTGGTGAAACGGACCAAGTCAATATGATTGAATGTTTTAGTTTTTCTTAACATAATTTTCTATTTATGTTAAAAATACTGGAGGGTGTTTTAGGCTTTATCTAGAAATCGAAGAAAACCGATGTAACACAGGATTTTAGATTGAAGTAAAGTTGTCGCTGCTTGATCCATAAACTACCTCTACAATTTTGAACATACAGAATGTAGTAACTATAAACTATAATCTCACTTGTAAAGTAAAGAGAATTCAATATCAAACAATCATTTAAGATTTAAATGCTAGGTTTGGTCAAACATTAACCGACCTGGCTGACAAAGATCCTTCTTTGCATAGCAAACAAAATCATATTGTTCCAGAGATAATGGACTCACTGTCTTTGGAAGAGATAACACATACAGATCCATCTGGTCAGGGTTTTAAAGAAAGGTCCGTGACTGCAATCTCAGACACAACACTGCGACACGGCTATGAATGACACCGCAGAGGCAGCATTTGACCACAACACTGCAGATACTAGCTGGATCGTCATTGGTTACCAATTCAAACTTTTGAATAACATAATAATGCTCAGGAAACAAAAATTTCATATTGACCAAAGATTCTAAAACCTTCCACAAGAAGACGATGAATTTTGACAAGATTAGCAAAATATATACTCTTGTAACACAAGAAATGAGGCTCCTGCTGTGAAAAGGCAACTTATGCTATTATTATTTTTTAACAAAAAAAAACATTCTTTTGGATAATACATATGACCATGTTTTTATGTTCAACAACGTTATCAAAACAAAAAGATTAAAAGCAGTAACATATTAATATATTTTGTTCAAAATCCCAAAATAACAAAAACCTTTTGAAGCAAAATTCAAGAAGAAATGAAAAGTAAAAAAGAGCAATATTAATGAGCTGGATTGAAAAACTAAGATAGAGAAGAGACAAGATGCACCTGATGAAGCTAGAAATGAAGTAATTTTCTTGGCCTGTTAAACTGAAAAATTTGATTGAAGAAGATTAGCTAAAGCTTTTTTCGACCAAGTGGCTGAGATTATTACAAACTCATTCATTTTTTGTTTGTTTGGGGGAAAACCAACGAATCACATAAAACCAACTCAATTGATAGTGTGAGTGAGTGAGTCAACTATTTGTACTTAATCCTGGGGGTCACAGGTTTGTCTCCCACGGAAGGTAAGAATTAGTTTTTTATTTTATTTTAATACTCAGTTGAAGAAGTGATTAATCTAAGGGCACCAATCCTACCATTCATTTGCAAGGACGCCATTTAAAGCCAGTGTACTTGCCCATTGAAATTAGCCCCAGGGGAATCGAACAGACGTTGAGAAAGCAAACTTCAAGATCTCAAGTCAAACACTAGGTCAACTCCAAATAGGTTAAGTAAGAATAAGTTAGTTGTTACTTTGTTAGATTTTGGAGGGAGGTGAGAACTTGTTTTTCTTTTATAAATTATGAAAGTTATCAAACGGTTCTTTTTTCATGTTTATAAAAATCAAAAGAAGTGTGATTTCTTTCAAGAAAAAATAAGTATGATTGAATTGTTATATGAATATAGAGTTAATACGTTTTTACTCCCTGTAATTTGGGCGTGTTCCGGTTTACCCCCTGTAAAAAAAATAGTTTAGATTCTGTCCCTGAAATATGAAGATTCTTTCGAAAACACCCCTGACCCCAACTGACACACGCCACTTGCTGACGTGGCACGCCACTGTGTATTTATTTTATTTTTTATTTATTTTTTTGCCTGACATGTGTGTATTTAGTTAACACGTCATAAATACAACATTTTAAATTAAAATCATTTTAATTTTTATTAAAAAACTTAAAAAACATAAAATCTTTAAAAAATTAAAATCAGAGAAATTGAAAAGTCATTTGTGGGTTTCGATTTACACCCTACAAAACACACTTTCATCTTTCATTTTCAACTTTCTAAACCTAGAACCCATAATCTCTCACCAAAGCTCTCCAAATCTCTCACAAAGACGAAACCCTAACTGTAATCAAACCAAGAATCGAACTTTGATTTTACAAACCTAGCAGAAGATGAAGAACTCGAAGAAGAACACGAAGAAGAAGAAGGCAGCGACGAAAACGAAGAATAGGAAAAACGGGAACAATGCGAAGAACAATAACACGACGAAAAGCATGGAAGACGAAGGAAAGAGGGTCGCGTCGGAGGTGAAAATGAACACAGAAGGTGGAAACGCTTCGGAGGTAAGTTTCTTTCTGCTTTATCTTTATACTTCGTTTCAAACTTCGAAAGACCGGTTTTTAGCTGCTGTTTATGGCTTTAAAAATCATAGATTTGCATGGATTTTTGTCCTTTAAGGTGTTGTCTTTTAGGGTTTTTTATTCCTAACAAAGGAAATTGCTTTTCTGACTATGTGTGTGGGGTATGTGTGTGCGGTCCACAAGACACGTGTCTAACTTTGATTTGTTAAAATTTGTTGACAGAAATTGCTTTTCAACTGTATCTTTCATCACGGTGGAGAATTTGTTAGGGATGGTGTTTTGTTCTACAGAGGTGGAAGGCAAACAATAGTAAGTAATATAGACTTACAGACTTGGGGTATGGATACTATTGATGAGATTGTAACTGGTTGGGGCTATGATAAACAACACTACAAGATTTGGGGTGAAGAAGTTGCTATAAGGGCTATAGGTGAAGATGTTGATGGACATTTGTACTTAGAACACAGTCAACATCATGTCTTGGAAAGAGATTTGGAGTTTAGGGAACCTACTTGTTTTGATATGAGGGACAACTTTGATATGGAAGAAGATGTGATGTGGAACTAGATGACAGTGAAAAATGAGAGAGCTACTGCACTAGATGATGGGTTTGATGTTGCTGAAAATGAAGAAGTCCCTGCACGGAAGTTGTTAATAGGCAATAATTCAAGAAATGGAAGTAAGGGAAAAGGTAAGGGTCCTATGGTGGAACCAGTTGAGAAGAAAAACTTATGTAAAGGAAAGGGTAAGGGTCTTATGGTGGAACCTGTTGAGAAGAAAAACCTCTGTAAGGGAAAGGGTAAGTGTCCTATGGTGGAACTAGTTGAAAGGAAAAGGTTATGTAAGGGAAAGGGTAAGGGTCATATGGTGGAACTAGTTGAGGAATACTTTAGTGAGGAGTTAGATAGCTCAGACCCAAATGAATCTGACCATGAGAGAGGACCAAGGTATGAAAAGTTTAGAAGGGAGCAATTAAATAAGGACTTTGAATTTAGGTTAGGTATGAAATTTAATTCCTTAAAAGAGTTCAAGGATGCAATAATAGAGTGGAATGTACTTAATGGGTATGAAATTACCTTTATAAAAAAATGAGAGTTATAGGGGAAGGGCTTTATGTAAGATAGATGTGCCACTTACCAAGAAGTTGAAAAAGGGAGAAAAAGGACAACAAGGGGAAAAAACACAAGAAGAGGAAAAAAAACAAATGTGGGTATTTATGTCTTTGTTCTAAAGTGGGGGACAGACACACTTACAAAATAAAAAGTTTGGTAAAGGATCACACATGTGGAAGAGTTACAAAAAATAGATCTGTTACGTCTAAGTGGGTTGCAAACTTTGCTGTTGTTAACAAACTGCAAACCACTGAGAAAGTCACAATCAAAGATATCATGAAAGACATGAGGAAGAACTACTCAGTAGATATTACAAAAGAAAGGGCATGGAAGGCAAAGCAGATAGCACAAATGATTGTTGATGGAGATGCAGACAGGCAGTATAGCATGGTATGGAGGTATGCTGCTGAGCTAACAAGGGTTTGTCCTGGTAACACTGCTATGGTAAATGTGGAAAGACCTAATCCTACACTTCAACCCAAATTTGGGTCTTTCTACTTTTCCTTTGATGGATGCAAGAGAGGGTTTAAAGCTGCTTGTAGACCTTTTGTTGGGGTAGATGGGTGCCACTTGAAGACCAAATATGGTGGACAACTTTTACTAGCTGTTGGAAGGGACCCCAATGACCAATATTTCCCCCTGGCCTTTGGTGTTGTTGAAGTAGAAAGCAAAGCAAGCTGGAAGTGGTTTATGGAGTTGTTGATGGATGACATAGGAAAGGATAAAAGATATGTCTTCATATTAGATGAGTCTGAAGAAGGGGTGTTAACACAAGAAAGTACTGCACTTGGCACAAAGGAAGGAGTAGTTATGCCATATATGAGAACAATGTCAACTTTAGTTGCAGAGAAATAGCTTTGTTTGAAGTAATGTTGTTAGTGTTTTGTAATGACTTAAGCACTGTGTGGAATCTTTTGAAACTTTGTTTTTTGTTATGACTTTAAGCACAATGTGTGCTATCTTTTGAATACTTTGTTATGACTTTAAGCACAATGTGTGCTATCTTTTGAATACTTTGTAATGTCTTTAAGCACAATGTGTGTCTTTTATGCACTTCTATGTAATGACTTATTCAGTATTATGTTATGACTAATGCACTTTATGTGCTATTTTCTTAAGTCTTTTATTAAGCTAGTTACTTAAGTCTGTTGTAGTGAATCTTAATGTTGCTACTGCCAAATTTAAATCAGAAGGTAACAAAACAAGAAAATTGCATTCATTAATACGTATTACATCATACTAGTTATAGATGTTACAAAAGATCATATTTCAACACATTACATTTCAACAGATTACATAAACTTCAAAACAACCAAGAAGAAAATCCATGACAACACTAGTAACACAATTAGGCCAAAGCTTTTGTTTCTTTCATATTGCTTTCATATTGCAGCTTTTTCTTTGTTTTTAGGTGCTTTGTTGAGACCCTCTCATCAGTCCCATATACCTTGCCTAATTCCTTTCCAAATTCTTTGCCAACTTCCTCTCCAATTTCCTTGCCAAACATCCTTAGATATTCAGATATCATTGCACAGTTCTTACAACCATCTTCAACATTCTTAAAAGGCAGATTTACGATGTTTCTGCTTTCAACATTGCAGCCATCTGACCATTTTGAAACCATATTTTGCGATGTGCTACCAAGTTCAGTGACACTGTTGTTCTTTGCAGCCAATCTTTCCAGCAGGGCTTTCACTTTTGGTGTTTCTAACTCATCATCCCACAAGAACAACTTACAATGATCTTCATTCTACACTAAAGAAATACAACAGAATTAGAAGACGAGATGAGGAAAACGTAATAAAAAAACATCAAAAAAATCTTACCTCCCAGAAATTACAGCATCTCCAAAATTTCCTCTTTGGGTTTTCATCTATGTTTGATACCCACAATCGCATAAACTTATTGCACCCACATTTGGGTGTTGTTCTTCCATTTGAGTTCCTAATTGATGATGCTTTACTTCCTGTCATTTCAAACCCTAAAAAACGAAAATCAAAAATAAAAAATCGCGATTGGGAACTGAATTCGAAAACGAAATTAAAGAAGAAGATGATAACGAGATTAGGAACTAAATTCGATAATGAATGATACGAGAATGGCGAAGAAGAAGAAGAAGATGAAGGATGTCGAGATTGGATCTGGTTCTCCAGATTGGGTTATTGGGTTTTTAATCCTTTTTTTATTAAAGATTTTATGTTTTTTAAGTTTTTTTAATAAATATTAAAATGATTTTAATTTAAAATGTTGTATTTATGATGTGTTAACTAAATAAACACATGTCAGGCAAAAAAAATAAAATACACAGTGGTGTGCCACGTCAGCAAGTGGCGTATGTCAGTTGGGGTCAGAGGTATTTTCGAAAGAATCTTCATATTTCAGGGACAGAATCTAAACTATTTTTTTTACAGGGGGGTAAACCGGAACACGCACAAATTACAGGGGGGTAAAAACGTATTAACCCATGAATATATATCATGGTATTTATTGTTTTAATTTTTAAAAACTTAAATATATATTTTGTGACAAAAGAATTCTAATAAACTCCCTCCGTCCCTATATCTAAGCACCTATTTGACTTTATTTTTGTCCCTAAATGTCAGTCCCTTTTCAAATTACTAGATGCATTTATTATTTTTTCCTAAACATACCCCTAATTAATACTACTAACTTGTCTGAATTCTCTTGTCCATATACATCTCAACCAAACTGTCGTGTTGAGAGAAAACTTCGTCACATTCTTCACTCTGTCCATGCCATGCTTATCTCAGTCTCTTGTCCCGAATGTATTTGGGGTGAAGCTTCTCTTACCGCTGTCCACATTATCAATCGTCTTCCTTCATCTGTCTTTGGTAATATCTCTCCTTTTGAGTGTCTTTACCACACTGCACCTGATTATAATTCACTTAAGGTGTTTTGTTGTGCTTGTTTTGTCCTCCTCCAACCCCACTGTCATACCCCAATTTTTGACCTTTTTTTATCATTCTAAAATTTTTACAAAAAAAATCAACAAACATTTTTCTTACGCCAAATGCATTTCCATGAGGTTATTTTAGTTACTTGTTTCCCAAGTTAACTTCAAATTTTTCATTTTTTATGCATATTTTTTTTTAACATTTTAATTTGTTACGTCGTTCTCAAGAAAACTCAATTTCATCACACCAAACATTTCAATTTCAATTCCTCTCATTTCTATTACATTTCTAATCACAAAAATCACAAACTTTACACCATTTTGTTTTATTATTTTCAAAGTCACAAAATTCATTTTCAAAAATTCAAAAAAACTCTAACTTTAACAAATTCACCCAAAATGCATATTTCACTCCCATTTCATTTCTTTCCCCACAAATTGTGCATCTAGATTCTTCTTCACATAACACCTCATCATTATCCAACACATCATCACTCACCACAAAAAAATCATCCAAAAAAGTCCCAAAAACTCCTTTTTTTGCAAAATTCCAAACTACCATTTCTTACCCACCACTTAACCTAATTCTTGCACCCTTGATGACCAAGTGACTCCCTCTATAAGTACCTAACAACTTAGAGAGAGAGGGGGGCGAATTCTAGAGTTCACAAAATCACCATTTTCATCAAAAATTCCTAAATATTCGTTTTTCCATGAAACTTGACTATTCTTCAACCAAAAGTTCATAAACACTTCCAACAAACCAAAAACACTCAAAAACTCAAGAAAAGCTGCCCAAAATCGCGAATTCAAAACCAAAATTTCTCAAGAAAAAGTGATAGTGATTGAGACCATTTCAAGACTCAAATAAGGTGGGTTTTGATGATTTGATACCCCTGGAGTTGTTATGATGCTTTCACTTTAATTATTTTTACTTAATTCACTGTTTTTTTGAGTTTTATTTTTTGGGTCAAAACTTATTTTTCACTTTTCTCTCTATACAAACATTCAGTGTTAAATCTAAGCTTAGATTCATGATCAGCGTGAAAATACAATCAAAATGGTATTTTAGTTTGTGAGATTTGGTGATCATTTGAGGTTTTTGAAAAATTTAAAAATGGTGTTTATGTTATTGAGCTAGCCACTGCCATTGTTGTGTTGCTGGGGGAGAAGAAGTTGACTTCTCCCCCTTTGGCCAGTGAGACCCATTTTTGTCCTATATGCAGAATGTTATTGCACCCTAAACAGATCTGCACCCCCCTTTTTATTTCATTTTTTGCATTTTTCTTTATTATTTCTCTAGCTTTTATTTATTTATTTTTTGTCTTTTTTTCTCTTAAGCATATCTAGAAATATGCAACATTATATCATGTTTTTTTCTTTTTCTTACTTTCCTTTATTTATTTTATTTAGTTTATTTTAGTGTTATTTCATGCATTTTTTCCTTTTTTATTTACTTGCCCTATTTAGTTTTTTTTTTATAGAATTTTTAGCATTTTTATGTATTTACTTTATTTACTTGCTATTTTTATTTTTTAGAATTATCATCTCATCTTTTATTTATTTTTTTTATTATTCATTTATTTTCTTTATTTTCTCTTTTTTCTCTTTTTTATTATTTATTTACTTGCTTTTTTTTTATTTAGTATTATTATCTCATCTTTTTTTTTATTTTTCTTTTATTATCTCTTTATTAGCTTTATTTTAGTGTATTTAGTGTTAATATTATATCATGCATTTTATGTTTATTTGCCACTTTATTTCTTTACCTATTATGCTTTAGAATGTACTTAGAGACTATGTAAATACATAAACGAGAACTTGCACCGACACTATCACACATTTATTTTTACCGCATTATGTCATGACCGCAATCGAGGACCAAAATGAATTAGAGACAAATTAGGTTAATTATTGGACTTCAATCTTTTCTTAAAATCAAACTATTAGTAATGTTAGGTTCATTTCAAAAACTTGAGAATTTGAATGGGTCAATGTCCTTTGTAAATTCCTCACTTTTTTATTACGCCACGTCGTTGCGCTTAGTTTTTTAAGTTTGCATTTAACTTAGAAAAATCATTTTCCAAAAAAAAATTAAATATATCAAACTTCAAAAATATTTTCTTAATCTTTCCTTGGACTTTAACCCAAGAGGTCTTTTTTCCTTTATTTCTTAATCAAATTTTTAATCAATTTTAATATCCATATTAGACTTGGATTTCTTTTAATTCAAATTAAACAACCTCACTTCATTTTATTTCTTCTATGCCTTTGAGGTCTCTCATCCCTTCTAAAAACATTTTTCTAAAACTTTAAAATTAATCCAACCTACCAAATGAAACTTTTGCGGTGAACTACATTGGTTTTGATCCCACCTTTGGGTATGTAGGCAAAGGACCCAATCCTTCCAAATCAAACAAAAATAACAAAAGACATACTTCTTCTTCCCCCATTCTTTCACTTAGACATTTAAGCAACTATTTTCAAGATAAGCAAATAACTTGGCACGAGATAAATTAGGCAGGAGGTTCCTATGGAATACCGTAGTCGTTTAGGGTGCGTAAAACCTTCCGTTTGCGAAACCAACCCCCGGACCTTTAATCTCTCAAGGGTTTTTCTCTCTTTTTCCCTTCCCAAGAATAAAAGTAGAAAGTTCAAAGATTGACGATTCAAAACCAATCAATGGTTTGATATCCGAAAATCAAGAGCACACCCACGAACATACTAAACTTGAGCCTTGTGCCCGTCTTTGTTGTTTTCTTGGTTATGGTATTGAACATAAAGTTTATCGATGTTGGGATCCAATTTTTCAACGCATTCGCACCTCCCGTCATGTTGTCTTTTGGGAACATAAAATGTTCTCTTCCTTGTCAAATTTTGTTTCAATCCCGTCCACATCCACTCCTTTATTTACTAACCCTGATGTTGACTATTTTTATAGCGACACGTATGCAGGTTCTTCTACTGAGCTCTCTTCCCCTTCCGTTGTGCCATCCACGTCAAATGATGATGTTCCAACTATTGATCCCGCACCATTCACTACTGAGCTTCCTGAAAGGGTAAGAAATCCACCTTCTTACCTTCGTGATTGCCATTGTTATTCTACTATGCTTCACCTTCATGAACCACAGTCCTATAAGTAAGCCCCTGCAGATCCTCATTGGCAGCAAGCTATGACAGAAGAATTACAGGCATTAGAGAATACCCACACAAAGCTCGTCTAGTGCCCAAAGGCTTCACTCAAGAGTATGGTATTGATTATGAAGAAACTTTTGCTCTTGTGGCGCGCATTACCTCAGTTCGAACTCTTTTAGCCATTGCAGCCTCTCGCCAATGGGCACTTACACAAATGGATGTTAAAAATGCATTTCTGAACGGTGAATTACAAGAAGAGGTTTATATGCGTCCTCCTCTAGGTTATACTTGTCAGGAAAACAAAGTTTGTCGTCTTCGTAAGGCACTTTATGGTCTTAAGCAAGCACCTCGGGCTTGGTTTGCTAAATTTCACAGTACTATTAGTCAGTTGGGTTTCTCTTCAAGTCCTCATGATTCTGCTCTTTTTACTCGAAAAACAGAAAATGGTACTGTGGTTATTACCGATAATGACTCTATTGGAATTGTCAAGCTTAAGCAATTCTTGTTTCAACATTTTGAGATGAATGATCTTGGACCGTTAATTTATTTTTAGGGGCTTGAAGTTTTATCCTCCATTGATGGCTTGTTTCTCTCACAGGCTAAGTATGCTTCTGATCTTGTCTCTCGAGCATGCCTCACTGATTGTAAAATTGAACACACTCCTCTTTAACCCAATGTTCGATTTTCTCCTCAAGATGGTACCGTACTTGACGATGCAACTCTTTATCTTCAACTTGTATGCAACTTTCCTTCAAAAAAAACTTGTAGGAAACTTGATTTACCTCACTGTTACTCGACCATATATCTCTTATGTTGTTCATTTAGTTAGTCAATTCATGAATGCGAATGCCCCACAGAGCACCCATTATGTTGTTGTTCTTCGAATCATTCAGTATATCAAGGGTACTATGTTTCATGGTCTTCACTATTTAGTCACATCTCCCTTGATTCTTAGAGCCTACTTTGATGCAGATTGGGCAGGTGATCCCAATGTTCGTCGCTCTACTTTTGGTTTTTGTATTTTTCTTGGAGACTCTCTTATTTATTGGCGTAGCGAGAAACAAACTTTGACAGCTCGCTCTAGCACAGAAGTTGGGTATCGTGCCCTTTGCTGATACTACATCTGAGAAATTGTGGCTTCGTTGGCTTCTTGCTGATTTAGAGACATCTCAGTCTTCACATGTTGATCTTTATTGTGACAATCGCAGTGCCATTCAAATTGCCCACGATGATGTTTTCCATGAGTGCACCAAGCATATAGAGATTGATTGTCACTTCATTTGTCAACATCTTCTTCCTCATGAACTACGGAAAGCTCACTCTCCTAGTCGCTTCCGCGTTTTAGTATCCAAACTCAAGTTGGTCACAACTCCACCTACTTGAGTTTGAGGGGGGATGTTACAATATTATATGATATTCTCCTTATTGTAATTAATATCTCAATTATAGTAGGATCAATTAGTTTTATGTGTAATTATTTTCCTTGATTTCTTGTCTCCTATCCTACAATATATATATATATATAGGAGCACCTTATTGTAATTGAGAGCATTCAGTAAATATACAAACATATTTCTCCATGTCTTTTCCTGAGTTTCTACAAAAAGGTCAATTAACTATCATGCAGTGGTGATTGTGTGAAGTTGATATATAAATGATTTGTACTTAAAAATTTTTAGTCTCAATGTTAAAACCAAATGAAAATAAACACCAATGTGATAAAATACAGTTCCTATCATTACCACACCTTGTTTAAGAATATTTGGTAAAAAGTAAAATACAGTTCCTATCATTACCACACCAAACTTTGTCCTGCTGCTCAGTTTCCTTCATTCAGCTGTCCGTTTCCATCAAAGTCTGCTGTCTCATCATTCCTAATGCATAAATTAGAGTGATGCCTTGCAGAATGGTTCTTTGTTACATTGATTAACAGGCCAGTCTTATTGATGCATCGGCTACTCATTCTAATGAAGAAAAGATGGAGCCACCTGCCAATTTTGCATATAGACTGTGATCCAAACACCATGGAAGCTCCCATCCACCATGAGGACAGAGGTTTTTTCTCTAGTTGGATGCCATTGACACTTCAAAATAGAAATAAAATGAAAATCGGAGTAAAATGCCTGATGACATCCTCACCGTGTAATTGATTGATGCAATTTATCCATCGCCTTCTTTTCTCATGTCTCGCATTTTCTGAGCCGACACAAAAAGAAAAGCAGACAATTAATGTTAAATGGACTAAGAATTATGGGACACAAAGTCAGTAGAATAACAAAGGGGAATTGTGCTTTTCAATTCAATATGTTCTATGCAATTAGTTGCAGATAACTTTGAAACATAGTTGTCTCATTGGTTATAATTATAATGCCATCCAGCTGCATTTTTCAAAGTAAAATAAATTTCATGATTCAATCAGCAATATAATACAACTTTATTTGACAGAAGCCCTCATTAGTAACAACAACTTTCAACAACTCAGTAGGATTTTGAATAAGAGGTCATCATATGTCCAAATCATTATTGGAACAAGTGTATCCCCTAAAGGCAAGAATATCAAAGAAAATTAAAGCTCTGTTATATGATTTCTATCAAACCATTTTGTGTTTTTTTTATTGCACCGGTTTTCAGAAGACTATCTGTTGGAAACTGGTTTTAATTGTAAGAATTCGAACTGAAACTCGATTTTTGTTACTGAATAGAGACTGATTGTGTCTGTTTACATCAAATAACTACTTAATCTCCCAAAAGCATAACTTCCTTATGTATTTAAAACTACATCCTAAGGCATACCCATGGCACAAATTGTGGCTTATTTCTCACAGTAAATTTTTTTTAATTAAGACTCTCTAGTATAAAAAAAAAAAAGGTTTCTAATTTCTAAAGTAATTTTAGATATGGACACAATCCATAGATATACGGATGATTAAAAGGTGGGAAGAAAAACACATTATAAATTTTGTTGAAATTAATTAATCAGCATTTGATTTTGTTGAAATTCAAAAGTATAAATTTACCTGAAGAAGAAGATAAATCTGAGCAGAAATTGAATCACCACACTCCAATAAATCTTCACAATCATCATTTCCCAAACTACCCTCACCCCATTACAAACGCAGAATCCCTCTTTGCCTGAGAAAATAAATTGAAGTCAGAAAATAAGAAAATAAAATTAAGAAAATAAATTGATGCAATTGTTTGGTTAAGAATATATGTTCATACCTTCCGAACTAAAAACGTTTGACCAAACTGAGACCCATAACGGGATTAACATCTCATTTCTGGATAATTCCATCAATCATCACATTCGGGATGTGAGTAATTGTATGCCAACGCTCTCCTCCCTCCTTTTCATACTTCTCCTTTATTATTCCACAATTGAAAATCCAC